>Ga0351835_1016_pt1 | contig 40620 bp, 31 predicted proteins | sample BONcelHFGM3001D3_FD_206756 | JGI IMG/M metagenome (GOLD analysis project Ga0351835, IMG submission 206756) | Enriched cells from coal bed in the Powder River Basin, Montana, United States - BONCAT cells FGM rep1 HSBNCT.FGM.300.1.D3 ... | reverse complement strand
ACTTTGTCAACAGGTCCAATATTGTACCTTATCCAACGATCCAGCGAAGTTGTTGTTGCTAAGAAGCTTATGAAACAAGGGTTTTGGTTGACCCTGTTTTGGATAATCATAAAAAAATCGACTTTGTCAACAGCTCCAATATTGTACCTTATCATGCTAGACGGTGTGGACACGAGATCAAGCGAGCACCTTTAGCCACAATACAATGCATCTGATTTGCACGGCAGCAACGAAAGAAGAAGTATTCTTTGCTTATCGAGTTGCAATTCCCCGCCACTGCTTGAGGTGAAGAAATGCATTCTCGACAAGGTGCCGTAAGCGATATAGGTATTTGTTATACTCGCGTTGATCCCGCCTATTCTTCTTGGGTGGAATGACCACCTGCATGTTTTGCTCGAGAGCTTTGGCAATGATACTATTGCTGTTGCAACCCTTATCGCCCAATAAGCATTCCGCACAGATACCGTCAATCAAAGCGCAGCCTTGTGAACAATCAGCAACGGTACCCGATGTAAAAAGGATTCGGACCGGCATACCATTCGCATCCACGGCCAAATGTATCTTTGTGTTGAGTCCCCTTTTGTACGTTCCATATCTTGATTCCCGCCAACAGCCCCTGCCGCATGAGGATGAACCTTGATGTGACTTGCATCAATCATTAACCATTCGTAATCAGGATCGTCTATGATGCACTCGAGAATCCCTTCCCAAACACCTTGATCAACCCAGCGTCGAAACCTTTTTGCTACGCTGTTCCAGTTCCCATATTGCTCTGGCAAATCACGCCATGGAGCGCCTGTACGAAGAATCCAAAAGACGGCATTGATGAATCGTCGGTTATCTTGTGCAATCCCTCCCCACTGTCCCGGTTGCCCGGGTAAGTGCGGTTCAAGCAAAGACCATACTTCATCCGAAATGTCATGTCTGTGCAGTGCAGTGGACATAATCACATCCCCATTCATCGGTTGATATGATCATTATCTCACAGTTTCCATCTCGTGTCCACACTATCAAGACCTTCTTCTTTCTACACCTGCGTTTCGTGCGCAGGTATGTTTGTTGACCCGTTTTGAAGCATCCCCGTGCGTGAATCTGCAAGTTGTCTGATTGCCTTTGTGTTGCGTCTGAGGATACAGAAATGATGTATTTGATCAACACCGCCTGTTGATTTCTACATTAGTCTGCCGGACGTTTTGGAGTGCTTGATAACCGTTTTACTGATTCACGAGTATGGCGACGCTTCACAGGCATTCCCCCAAACACGTTCATCCCGTCATACGTCTCTCTCTAACCACAAGTGTCCGTGCACATATCCTCCATCCGATGTGATTTGAAGGTATCGCTTATCAGCGATGCTGATCATAAACAAATCATAGATCAATCGGTCGTTCATCGCTGAGGCGGTACAAAAATTGATATCAGTTGACCATTCAGGCGTCTGCCATTCCAGATATCCATCAGGCTTATAGAAATGAGCGCGATGATTCCCTGTAAAGTCGCTGATGGAAAACCGTTCATGAGGCCAACGCAAAACCATAAACTGCCCGCTGTCATCAGGCGCTATTGACGGGCAGCAACATTGGTTCGTATGATCGGGCTGGTGCAATACAGTGCCCCAAGGTGCGGAAAGCCTGCCGGACCGCCGATCCAGAATACTGGCCAGTTTGAATGCCGTCACCAAATAGCGTCCATCCGATGATATTCCGCCGCCATACCCGTTATTGGCGATCTGCAATGGTTCGTTAACTGGTTCATACCCCTCATCTATCTCCAGCATATACGTTTTGCCTGGTTGGGGTACATCATCATGCATTGCGTTTTCGTCTCGGTACACTACATACTGCTTATGCGTGATCTGATCAAAAAACCAACGCGGATTTGCACCAAAACCAACCCGCTTGGGTGTATCATCGCCGATTCTTAGAATAAAAATGTCAGTGGCGCGAAACGTTTGGTTGTATAAAACCGCCTTGCCGTCAGGAGAAATCAAAGGGTTGAAGGACTTGTAACGATCATCGTTGGGGTATTCAATCACCGTTGGAAATTCAGAATCGCTCTGATAATCAAGAATGAACAACGAGCTTCCCTTGGCACGCTCAGCAGCGCGTTCGCCGTGCGCCTGCAATCCGGTTTCCCGGCGTAACCTGTATAGCAGTCTGCATCTCTTGGCATTTAGAAAGAACAATACTTTCTGTGACGGTGCAAACTCGATTCCATCCCGATAAATGATATCATTCATGGTGCTTTCCCTCTCTCCGTTAGTCTGTCTCTATGTTATCATTCTGTAACCCAATAGCCGATTGAGATATTTTGTTTGGGCGTCAAATCAATATTGAACCGATTTGGCAACAAACAAAAGCGAACACTGGTTATTGTGGCCTCTACGTGACACTTTCTATTACACCATCGACGATAAGAAATACTAGTATTGAACTTGAACGACGCGATCAATTCACCTCTTTCATAATCTATCTATCCTCATAACTGCATTTTAACATAATCGCTATCGTAGTTCAATATTATCCATAAATGCATTTGATTTTCTTCATTCAATGCTGTCGGGCGATCAGAAGCAAGAGCATACAAACAAGCAAAAGGTGCTGTTGAATCGGTAAACAGCACCCAAGAAGCAGTACAGATGGTTCGTAGAACATCGATCAGATAGCGTCGTTATCGCATAACCGTGTTAGGTAATTCGGCAGACGCTATTGCCAACAACGAGGGTATTGTCAATAACAATTCTAGCAGTATCTTTTCTTTTGTCATTGATTTTCTCCAGAAGCCGTTTAATCGTGAAGTATCCTTTACTTTTAAACATGACCTTCACATACGTAAAATCAAAATCCATCAACATATGAAACGGCAGCTCATCGATACCAATAATCGAGATGTCTTTCCCAATTTTATAACCACAATCCTGAAATGCTTTAATAGTCGCAGCCGATATTGCGTAATTTTCTGATAAAACAGCTGTTGGCAATTTTGGCGCACTCTTGATATAATGAACGATATTTGTGTAAATTTCCTCAATTTTTGTTCCCATTTCTATCATAGAAATGGGCTGCCCGCTTCTTCTCATTGTGTTTTCAAACGTTTCACGCCTGGTCAAGAAATTATATATCTGTTCAGAATTATAGAAGTAAACAATATCACGATGTCCCATATCAAACAAATGTTTCAGAGCAAGGTTAACCGCTTGTATGTTGTTGAAATAGATATAATCCATTTCTATGTTGTCCGATTCATAGTCGCAAACAACAGTGGGAATATCTTGTCTGTAAAACAACCGAATTTGGTCATCCGTCATATCTGCCGCGTGCAGAATAAAACCGCAAGTTCGGTCGTGTTTGCTTTGCTCTATCGTGTTTCTGATCTCCTCAATGTTGTGAACAAAAACAGAAATGACATTGTATCCAGCTATACTAGCGAATCTCGTGATTTCCATCATGATCACAGTATAGAAGCTTACCGTATCCTTATCATATAGATACCGTTTGCTCAATAACGAGATCACTTTGATACTACTATTATTGTAGTTCGCTACCATCTCGCTCTTACGTCTGAGTTCATCCGCATAGGAATTCACACGTCTTTGCATCTGTTCGCTGACACCTGGTTTATTGTTGAATACCAAGGAAACCGTTGCTTCAGATATCCCCAAGTCCTTGGCAATCTGCTTTGCTGTTACTCTCATGCTACTTCCACCTTGCCTGCTAAATATTGTTCAAAGGCATACTACATTTTAGTGAACATTCTCAGCAATGTCAAGAATCCATGTCGACATCGTGTCGATGGAAAACAAATGAAGCTTAACATGACGCTGCACTGCCGTTGACAAGCCAACAGCACGCCAGAGTCGCTTGCCAGTTAGATAATACAAAACGATTGGCTACTAACCGCCAGTGGGTACGCCAGTTTGTCTCTTGAAATGACGAATATCCAGTCCTGCTGTCCGAGTCTTTTATTCGGGGGGGTATACATCTTGATGCCCTTTTGCTCTGCAAACCCTGCAAAGCTGGCGATACCGACGACTGGATCAATCCAATATACATAACCAGAGGCAAAGGGCACCTTGCCGATATCAACCTCAAAGGGTAGTCCAGAATAGGAATAAACACATACTGCAGTTTGCGTACGAAAGGCAACATTATAGGCATATTCCTGGCCATCGTTGTGTACAAGAAATTCTTGACAGGCTGAGCCCTCGTACCAGCGGATTGCTTCCATGATGCGGCGCATATGTAGCATCTGAATGCTGCCGGGATTGTGCAGTGATTCTTGCCATGGAAGCATCGCGCCATACGCTGCCGTTTCTGTTCCAAACCAAAACTGCATAATGGAGTTATCTCCATATGTATGCCCAGCAGCACCAGATAGCATAGACCAGTATGCATACCGCCGTACATCATGTGCCTGCCAGTAGGGCTTCTTGCTGTCGTGCAAACCATGCGGTATCAGTTCATAGGACGGCTCGCCGTCGAGAGTCGGTTTCTTAGGATCCATAGCTAAGTCCTGTCTGACATATTGGTAGTTGTCTTCACCTACCCAGCGTTCAACGTCAACCTTATCATCCCACTGGTTGAGCTTTATCTGCGAGTAATCTCGATGACCGGATTGAAACATATTGAAATCGAGCCAATCACAATGATGAAACCACATCGATGACGAGCTTCGGCCAAACGGATGATAACCGATCAGATGATTAGGGCACTTCATCCGCAGCGCTTGCCCCATTGTAACAAAGTTATCATATGCATGATCACCGCGTACATCGCCCCCAACCAGCCACAAAATATTCGGGTAATGGCCGAAACGCCGGGCAAGAAAATCTGAATATGGCTCGATTGTCTCCGGATTGAGCGATCCATTCACATAAAACTCTCCCCAAGCGGGGAGGAGCGCCATGACCAACCCAAGGGAGGCAGCATAGCGAATTGTCTCGTCCACCTGATTCCAAAAGCTTTGCGGATTCTTATCCATGTTTGGAAGGTCAAATCGTTCATCCACCAGAGCAAGCGAACCTGCAGGGTTTTGGGTAAACTTCTCGTGCATCAGCGATGCTTGAATGACTGTAAAGCCCTTTTGTGCTCTGTTCTCAAGGTACATTTTCGTCTCAGAAAATGATAGTTTCCGAAACATCAACCATGCGGTATCCCCTAACCAGAAGAATGGTTTGCCTCCACGCAAGAAGAATTTGCCGGGTTTCGTCACCGATAAAAAATCAGGCATGTCATACTCCTTTGCATAGACTCTCTTAGGCAATTATGGTTAAGACATGTGGGAGTCTATAGAACACAAACTGGGACACCTCACTGCGAAAACGGAGCAATGCGAGACACCCTTTGATATGACCCATAAAGGATATCAAAGCAGCTTCCCGCATTGTCAAGTTTACTGAGTATAACAGCAATGACTGCTGTTATGCTTTTTGCTTTTGTGCAAACAATGCCAGCTTACAATACATATCTTCCAGAATCAAACGACTGTCGATTGATTTGTATACACGGATTGGTCGGTTACGGGAGGAGTGAATATATGCCATATCGCTGGATATAAAAGGTGCGGGTATATACTCATAGCTATTACGGTGTTCGTACAGCATCAAACCTACGGATGGATTATCACCTAGAACCCAGGTCTCGCCCGTACGGAAAGGCGAAGTTCGTGGCAAATCCTCATAGCTGTGAGCTTGCAGTTGATCGCACAAGTACTGCCCGATATCACCACACGGCCGTACGCGACACTCCAGTTCTGCAAGTGAAACCGCCATCATTTCATACACGTTCTGAGGCACCTGCCATAGTTCAACCTTGCTGGCAAAAACAACATTGGCTGCGTTGATATCATTGCTGAGGTTGAATTCAACACATCCGTTGGGATACACGCCTCCCCCGATCCAAATAGCCGTCAGGCGGTTAGCAATCCGGGGTTCAATTAGCAACGCGGAGCCCAAATCAGTAAGCGGCCCCATAAAAGTAACGAATAATGGCGACGGATTGTCCTTCATCGCTTCGCGGATGATTAGTTGAGCGCCTTCTGAATCAACCGGCTCCTTGCGCGAAGGCATTGCATGCGTCGCGCCGCGGTATAGCATGCCGGTTTTGTTGAGATGCATCTTATCCATGACGGTTTCGAGTTCTGCATAGCTCTGCTCCATGCTATCTAATACACGCGCTGTTCCAAAATGGGCGGCAATCAAACCAACGTTGTCAAATTTGGGGCTGAGCAGCGTTTGCACAATGGCAAACTGGTCATCCGCTTCGTTTTTTGCGTCGGTATTCGTGATCACTCGGATTCGTTTTTCACTAGGTACGGAGAATTCATAATCATTGTAAGTCATATGTTATTTCATCCTTTCACTGCGCCATTTGTTAAGCCTGCAACAAAGTATTTTTGGAAATATGCAAATACGCACATCAGCGGTAGTGTTACCATGCTGATGCCTGCGGTATACATGCCCCAATCGATCCCTAATTCTGATCTGAAGTTTAACAGCCCCACCGGCAGCGTTTTGATCCTGACATTCGACGATGTTACAATGCTGGCCCATATCAGTTCTCCCCAGTTGCCGATGAAGGTAAATACGATAACCGTGGCAAGCGCGGGCGTAACTAAAGGCAGCATGATATGGGTAAATGTTTTCAACTCTGTACATCCGTCAATGCGTCCGCTCTCAATCATCTCATGCGGTATTGTTTCAAAGTACTGTTTAAAGATATACATACTAAACGGTAGATGCCACGCGATATAGGGAATGATAATCGCAAAGTAACTGGATGTCATCTTTAATTGTCCCAGCATTTGAAACAGGGAGATGTAGATCGCTATTCCGGGTATAAAATTGAATACCATCAGAATGGACATGATCAGATTCGCCTTGGGGATATTTAGTTTACCAAGCGCATACCCGCCCAGCAGAGAAAAAATACTTGTTGCGATGACTGACGATATGGTGATAATCATGCTGTTGCCAAAGTAAAAGCCAAGTTTTCCGGTAGTCCAAGCGTTTGCATAATTTGACCACTCGGGCTTCTGCGCTAATCCAAATAGATTCGTGAAAAACTCGGCGTTTGTCTTCAATGACGTTATAAACAGAAAAATCAAAGGATATGCTACGATGATCGTGTACAGACCCAGCACGAAATATGCTGCACCCTTTGTCATCTTGTTGGAACGAAATGCTTTACTGTTCATATGTTGTACCTTTCACGAATACTTTCGCAACAATCATGCCAAGCAATACAATTAGCACGAATATCATGCTCATCGCTGCACCGTACCCAAATTTGTTTAAGGTAAAACTGTTCCTAAGTATCCACAGCGGCATAACGGTAGTAGCGTTGGCAGGTCCGCCGCTGGTAAGGGCAAAAACTGTGTCGAAAATTTTTAGACCGCCCATGAGAGCGAAGATAGCGCTCAGCTGCACAAACGGCATTATGAGCGGCAGGATGATCTTCTGAAATATTTTCCAGTCGGATGCCCCATCCAGGCACGCTGATTCAACTAAAGAAAGGTTTAATCCTTGCATACCGGCGAAACAAAGTACCATGGTTAAACCCACCTGTTTCCATGCCGAAACAAACAAAATCGAGTTCAACGCTGTTGCCTTATTTGTCAGCCATGCTGTTTGCCAACTTTCCAGCCCGACCCAACGAAGTAAGCTGTTCAAGATGCCAAGCTCAGGCTCATAGACGAAAGCAAAAATCAAAGCGGTAATCACAGCGGGCAACATGCTTGGCGAAAAGAGAATGGTACGAAAGAAGGATCCCCAGCGTCGCCCGACGTACAAAAGCAACCAAGCCATCAGTACGCCGATCGTAACACTGAAAAATGCGGAAACTACACCAAGGTAGGTACTGTTACGAATTGCAAGCAGAAAGGTTTTATCTGAGAATGTGTTTACATAGTTATCTATGCCGATAAACGTGCTTGGACTAAAACCATTCCATTTGAAGAATGAAAGAACCATACTATTTAAGAACGGATATACGGCAAAAATCAAGTACACTACAAGCGCTGGTGCAAGAAACGTGAATCCGGTCAGCGTAGTCCTCTTGTTAAGCCAACCGAAGGAAGATGTTTGCTTCAATATCCTTTCAACTCCATCTTTCTGTTTGAAAGTATAAACTCTCTGCGTAAGGTTTTTAAAACGGGCAATCCATCGGGATGAATTGCCCGTTCATCTTGCCTTGCGGTCGATGGGTTACAAGATAGTGTTAGTCTTGGATAGCTTTACGCAAGTCTTCCAGCTGCTGCAATACTTCATCAACAGGTGTTCCCATACAGACAGCGCCGATGATTTCGCCCATCTTGATATTGATCTCAGAGGACAGCAGTTGCAGATGCGAATAGGGGACTACGTTGTCACCAGCGGAGGTGGCAATGGCGGCTTTGATCAGCGCATTATCAATCTTTGCTTGCATGGAAATCGTGGTCGGTGCGCGACCGCTCTTTAGGACTTCCATCATACCGGCATCGCTTGTATAGTACTTCATGAAACGAATAGCTTCTTCGGGATGCTTTGCATTGACGGGGATAAAGAGCGCGTTGGTGATGACGTTGAGCGCATACAGGCCGCCTTCTTTAACCAGGGGATGCTTCATAGCGCCCACGGTGAAAGGGCATTCCTTTTCATACAAACCAGCAGCCGCATTCGCGTTGTAGACCATTGCGATCTTGCCCTGGTACCATGCGGCCTCAGTCTGTTCCTTCGTGGAAGTCAGCGCGCCTTCGCCGGGATACCAATAGCCGTTGTCATAAACATTCTTCCAGTTCAGCAGGCACTGTTTCAGCCCCTCGCTGGTTGTGAAGTCGACTTGACCGCTGGTGGCAGCTGCCAAGGTGCCGTCGTTTGCCATGTACTGGTAGGCAGACTGGAGCATCTGGTGGTTAAAACCGTTCCAGCAGCCAATGCCATACACGCCGAGTGCCTTGAATTTAACGCAGGCATCCAGAAGCTCATCCCATGTTTCCGGGACTTTGATGTTGTTATCGGCAAACAAATCTACATTGTAGAAAATGGTTTCGATAACAGGCTGATAGGAAACGGCATAGTAGTTACCATCTTTCAGCCCTGCGTCAATAAACGCTGGCACGAATGTATTCTTCCATTCGTTATCGTTTGCCGTCAAGTAGGGAGAAAGGTCAAGCGCCATGTCATTCTCCGTAAAAGTGATCATGTTCGTGCCCCAGAAGAAGCTGACATCAACCGGATCTCCAGAGGCGATGCCGGTTTTGATGATCTGTTCTGCGTTATTAAAGTCAATGGGTACGATTTCCACTTTTACATCAGGATTCTCTGCTTCAAAGCCTTTCACAATATTCTGGTTGTATTCTTGGTCTGCTCCATAAAAACGAATTGTGGTTACCTCTTGTGCAGATGCTACGTTCAGTATGCTTAGGCACAGAACCAATAGCAGGGATAAAGTGATTAGTAAGCTCTTTTTCATGGTTTACTCCCCTTCTCAGATGATTTAGAAGAACACCAGTTGATAACCTTCGATATTCTTCTTTGTTATTTATAGTATATTCTTCATTTTTATATTGTCAATACTTAATTTTATTTTTTCCTGAGTACACATCTTTATTCATGCATGTACAAAAACGTAATGCACTCGGGTCAATCAGGCTATGGATGCCAGAATCGCATTCTAGGAACCCGTTATCGCCGGGAGAAGCAAGTCGTAATATCCATATAGACCTTCGCACATGACCATGCTCGATTTCGTCTATGATCTTGAGAAAGCGAAGCTTTCTGTCCTCGATTGTCTTTGATTGTCTTTCCTACCGCCAGCTGAATTTGTCAGAAATCATGGGGCTTATGGGCCATAATCGGCTTCGGTTTTCTCATTGAAACATGACCACTTTTCGGGGATACCCAATACCAGCCTGACGCTACAATCTCAACAAGTGGTGTAAATTGGCGCGAGAAGGAAAAGCGAAGACCTGTCCGGGGAGGACAGGTCGAGCGCTTGACAGAATGGGCGTCAATCGAGTATTCACAAGTTAGTCGACAACTTGAAAGGAGTACTCATCATGACACCCAAACAAAGTATATCTGCCGTAGACGAGCTTGGCAAGCTTCTATATGAAGCCGATGGGGATTTACTCCGCGCTTCGCTTGAAAAGCGCTACAACCTTCTCATGGCATTAGATGTTGAAAGCAAAACCGGCGCGGCAAAAAATCAGCGCAGCGAAGGCAGGACCAATGATCGTAATGGCACCCGCTCAAGGCCCTTGGATACCTCGGCCGGGCGGATACAGCTTGATATACCCAAACTGCGCCATGGCAGTTATATGCCTTCCTTCATTGAACCAAGGCGCCTCACGGACAAGGCGCTTGTCAGTGTCATCCAAGATGCTTATATCAACGGTGTGAGCACCCGCAAAGTCGACCACCTGGTGGAAAGCCTTGGTCTGGATATAGATGAAAGCAAGGTGTCCAGACTGTGTAAAAGCATCGGTGAGACAGTCGAACAGTTTCGCAATCGGTCTTTACGGTTTCAGGAATATCCGTATCTTTTCCTGGATGCCACCTTTCCCAAAGTTCGTGAAGCCTGCAAATAAAAAGTCAAGCCCCAAAGTAGCTTGACGACAGGAGACGAGGAAGCTTGATCAACAAACAGGCCACCGCAGAAACGCTGACCATGAGGTATAAGTAGCACAGCCGTCATGCCCAGTCAAGGATAAACGGCTAACGCCGCGCCTACGGCGTCCTTAACAGGCCATGCCGCCAGCGCTTCAAAGCGGCCAAGAGGTTGCAAGGCAACCTCTGTCAATCACTCCGGATCGACAGACGAGGGAGAGCAAGCCGTGTTCAGCGAAGCGGGATAGTCACGAACCTTGCCATAGTAGACGCGAAGAAACTTGTTGGCTCCGGCAGTCATGAAAACATAGTAGGGTTTTCCCTCCGCGCGTTTGCGGTCAAGAAATTGGTAGACGGAAACGTCCGCGGGAGCTTTCTGCAACAGGACGGTCATAATGATGAACAGCGTCTTGCGCAGGTAAGGCGAACCACGCTTGGAGGAGCGGTTGCTGCGGATGTCTTTCGCACCCGACTGATTGGGCATAGGGTCTACACCAGCAAAGGCAACCAGCGATTGCTTCCCCGCAAAACGCCGGATGTCCCCAATCTCTGCCATGAGCTGCGGCCCCAGCGATTCCCCAACGCCATACATGCCCATCACCACCGGATATTCCGGCAGTTGGGCAGCCAAACGGTTCATCTCGGCTCGGAGAACTTCCCCCATGCGGGAAATGCTCGTCAACTGTGTTGCGTTTTCCTGAACCAGCAGCTTCGTGGTGTCAGATTTGGGAACCAGCGCAACCATATCCTTTGTTTCCCGGTGAATCCGCTCGGCTTTGACCGCGTCGAAGTTGTAACCGTTGCGTTTACACCACTTGCGGTATCGCTCCACGAAGGCGGCTTGACTGGCACAGCGCACGCAGTCCATGTGCCAAAAGGTCATGGCGAAGTCTATCCACTTCTGGCTGCCATCCTTGCGCACGGGGCTGTCAAACCACCCTCGAACGCCGGGATAGGACTGATCCATAAGGGCGACCAAATTGTTGGAGCAGGCAGTTCTGTTCTTGGAAGCCAACTGGAACTGTCGGTTCAATGTCTTGAGTTCGTAGCGAATTGCATCCATGGGAGTATATTCGCGCAGCTCAGCCCAATTGTCAAGCCCGTATTTGGCGATCTTCCGGGCATCGGCCTTGTCTGTCTTGACCCGGCGCAGAGAATTGCCGCCATACTCCCGAATTAGTAGCGGGTTGACCGCGCTGACGAACAGACCCCGTTCATGGATGACGTTGGCGATAGGTTCGTAATAACGGCCCGTATGCTCCATGATGACCTTGCTCTCACCGTCCAAGCTGCCGATATAATCGGCCAGCTTGTTTAGCGCAAGCGCTGTGTGAGCAACCTCGAAAGGTTGAGCCACGGTTACCCCCAGCGGACGGAGTACAGAAATCATGCTCTTTCCCTTGGAAACGTCGATTCCGATTGCGTTCATGAAGGCTCACTCCTGTCAACAGATTTGCAATGGACGAATCCATCTTCTCCCATTGCCGATTCCATCTGTTTGCTGACGCGAACGTATCGGTTCCCCGATGGCTCTACCTGCACAAATCGAACGCTGCGAATGAGAGGATGGCTGACTGACTTTTCGACGGGCGTAACAGCCCTTGGGGGTCAAGGTCAGACCATTGCGCTCTCATTCTAGCAGCTTAGGCAACGAGATGTCCCCGGCCTTTGGCTGGCTGCCATGAACTCGGGGGCAAATACATAGTAACAGGGGGTCAAGTACAGTCCATGGGGCTGGTGATCGCGATTGGTGTGAACCGCAACGGGGATCGGGAAGTTCTGGGATTTGATCTCGGAACGGCCGAGAATGGTTTTTTCTGGAAGGCTTTTCTGGAATCCTTAACGGCAAGGGGCCTTCATGGCGTGAAGCTGGCAATCTCCGATGCCCATCCCGGTTTAAAAAAAGCGATCGGGCAGGTCTTTACCGGAATCCCCTGGCAGCGCTGCCGCGTCCATTTCATGCGCAATGTCCTGTCGCAGGTGCCCAAGAAGTATCAGGGCATGGTCAGCGCTAGGGTGCGTACGATCTTCACCGCGGATAAGGTGGAAGAAGCAAAAAAGCAGTTGCGCATGGTCGTAGATCAGCTTTCCACGCGTTTTCCCAAGGCGATGCAGATTGTGATTGATGCTGAGGATGAAGTGTTGACTTATATGTCTTTCCCCCAAAAGCATTGGCAGCAGATCTATTCCTCCAACGTGCTGGAGCGCCTCAACAAGGAGATTCGCAGACGCTTCAACGTCGTCAGCGTTTCCCCCGACAGGGCATCCGTCATTCGCCTTGGCGGGGCGGTTATCATGGAACAGCACGACGAGTGGTTGGTGGCTGAGAAGCGTTATCTCTCCGCTGAATCAATGGATATGCTTTATCTGAAAGCCGCAGGTGATGCTATGGCATTCCTCGTTGCCGTTGGCTCGTAACTCGCTATCCTGGGAATACTTTTTACACCACTTGACAAGACGCAACCACCAATTCACAAAAGGAGCGCATCAGCCATATGCGGCTGAAAGGCAAAAGCTTCGCTACGATAGCTGATGCGTTGGGGCTTTCACGCAATACCGTGAAATCCTTTTGCCTGCGCAATACTCGTGTTGATCCCAGTGAAAATAAGGCTACCGCAGTCAACAAAGGCGTTTGCGACCAGTGTGGCAAGGGCTTCACGCTATGTCCAGGGCATCGGCAACGCCGCTTTTGCTCTGATCATTGCCGGATGGTCTGGTGGAATACGCATCGGGATCTGCTCAAGAGCAATGCTAAGGTGGAGCATACCTGCGCCTGTTGCGGTAAGCGTTTTATGGGATATGAACAGCAGCGTCGGAAGTATTGTTCCCATGCCTGCTATATCACAGCTCGTTATAGAAAGGTGTCGTGAACGCTATAGATGACAATGTTTTCTCCCATTGCTCCGCGATGGCGTAGGCGCGTCGGATGCTATCCCTGCGGCTGATCAACAGGGAGGAGTACGCTTAAATTGATACCATGATGCTGCATAAGTACGGCTTATCTTTGGGTAGTCTGTTTCGCGACATGACCTTGATAACGGGCTGACGCCGAGGTAACATGTCACACCATGGAGGTGACGAAATGCCCAAGATCATACGAAAAATCGAGCATCCAAAAGGGCTTGAGCGACGGTTACGGGTGGCGGCCTACGCCCGCGTATCCAGCGGCAAGGACACGATGCTGCATTCCCTGTCGGCACAAGTCAGTTACTACAGCGCATTCATCCAGAAGCATCCGGGGTGGCAGTATTGCGGGGTCTATGCCGACGAGGCGCTCACCGGTACCAAGGAAGCCCGCGACGGTTTTCAGCGGATGCTCAAAGACTGTCGCAGCGGTCAGGTCGATCTGGTGATCACGAAATCCATCTCCCGCTTTGCACGCAACGCGGTCACTCTACTTGAGACCGTGCGAGAGCTCAAAGCGTTGGGGGTGGATGTATTCTTTGAAGAGCAGAATCTGCACAGCATCAGCACGGATGGTGAGCTGATGCTCACCATCCTGGCCTCCTATGCTCAGGAGGAAAGCCTCTCCGTCAGCGAAAATCAGAAATGGCGTGTACGCAAGGGGTTTGAAAACGGCGAGCTGGTTAACTGGCGTTTCATGTTTGGATATGACATTGACAAGAACGGTATCCGTATCAAACCCAGCGAAGCGTTGGTTGTGCAAGAGATTTTCCAACGCGGTCTTGCCGGAGAAACCTTCGGGACCATCTGCCGCGATCTGAATGCTCGAGGGGTAAGCGGTGCCTTGGGCGGTAAGTGGAGCGTGCCCCGGATCCACGCCATCCTGAGCAACGAGAAGTACACAGGTAACGCGCTACTGCAAAAGCGCTACCGCAACAACCATCTGGAGAAAAAGCTCTGCCACAACCACGGTGAACTGCCTAGATATTTTGCGACAGAATCACACCCTGCCATCATTGACGAAGCGACCTTTCAAGCGGCACAGGACCTGCTCACTCGCTTGGCTGAACAAACCACATACCGTGCCAAGCCACAGCTGAGCAAGTTTACGGGGCTGATTCTCTGCCCCCATTGCGGCAAGCCCTACAAACGTGTTACGAGCAACGGCAGCGTCGGTTGGAACTGCAGAACCTATCAGGAAAAGGGCAAACGCTTCTGCCGAGGCAAGAAAATCCCTGAGGATACGCTGAAAGCGGTCTGCGCCGAAGTGCTTAGGATAGCCGAATATGACGCAGATATTTTCTCGGCTTACATCGACTCAATAGAGGTTCCCGAGGATAACAGCCTGCTATTTCATTTGAAAGATGGGCGTATTGTAGAGCGCACGTGGCTTGATCGCTCAAGGGCTGCAAGCTGGCAACCTGATATGAAAGAAGCCGCTCGGCAGCGGATGCTGAAACAATGGAGGCGTCACTGATGGCAAGCTCAATTACATGCATACCCGCGACTAGGAACGTTTTTACAGCGATCCCCATGACTTCCATTACTAAACGGCGGGTGGCTGCCTATGCCCGCGTCTCCACCGACAGCGATGAGCAGTTCACCAGCTACGCGGCGCAGATCGACTACTACACCAAGCTCATCCAGCAACGTGAGGATTGGTCCTATGTGGATGTGTATACCGACGAGGGTATCACCGGCACGAACACAAAAAAGCGTGATGGTTTCAATCAAATGGTTGCGGACGCTCTTGCCGGGAAGATTGATCTGATCGTCACCAAATCTGTCAGCCGTTTTGCCCGTAACACGGTAGACAGCCTGGTCACAGTGCGCAAGCTCAAAGAGCGCGGTGTGGAGATTTTCTTTGAAAAGGAGAACATCTGGACGCTGGATTCCAAGGGCGAGTTGCTGATCACGATCATGTCCTCTCTGGCACAGGAGGAGAGCCGTAGCATCTCCGAAAACGTCACCTGGGGGCAGCGGAAACGGTTTGCCGACGGAAAGGTGAGCATGCCTTACAAGCATTTTCTGGGCTACGAAAAAGGCGAGAACGGGCAGCCTGTGGTTAACGAGAAAGAGGCCGTGACCGTCAGGCTAGTATTCCGGCTGTTTCTGGAGGGGAAAACGCCAGCTGGCATCTGTCGCCATCTGGATGCAAACGGCATACCCACACCCTCTGGCAAACAGAAATGGAGCCAAAGCACGGTAAACAGCATCCTGCGAAATGAGAAGTACAAGGGCGATGCCTTGCTGCAGAAGCGTTTCACGGTCGATTTCCTCACCAAGCGGACGAAAGCCAACACCGGCGAAGTGCCGCAATTTTACGTAGAAGGTAGTCATGAGGGGATCATCGCCCCACGCGAATTTGACATGGTGCAGGCTGAAATCGAGCGCCGCAAGGGTATTGGCGGGCACTATAGTGGCAACAGCGTGTTTTCCTCCAAGCTGGTCTGTGCCGATTGCGGCGCCTTCTTTGGTCAGAAGGTCTGGCACTCCACCGACAAGTACCGCAAGGTGATCTGGCGCTGCAATGCCAAATTCAATGGCGAGCACAAGTGCGCTACTCCGCACCTGACGGAAGATGAGATCAAGGTGATGTTCCTGAAAGCCTACAACCAGTTGATGGGCAACCGGGAACAGGTCATTGCTGATTGCAGGCTGATGCTGGAAATGTTGGCGGACCACACGAAACTGGATACTCAGATTGCGAAGGTGAACGAGGAAATCGCTCTAGTTGAGGGCTTGGTCAGCGCCAGTGTTCATGTGAACGCTGAAAAAGCCCAAGATCAGGATGCGTTTAATAAACAGTATAACAGCTTGGTTAACAGGCATCAGAAGGCCATGGCGCGGCTTGAAAAGCTGAACGCCGAACGTTCTGATAGAGTGAACCGCGAGCGGGAGTTGCGGGGGTTTATTGACGCGCTATTGACTAGCCCCCTCGTCTTGGATGCTTGGGACGAGCAGCTTTGGAGGTTGCTGGTGGTGAAGGGGAGTGTGGGGAGAAATGGGAGTATTGAGTATGAGTTTAGCGGCAAGCTGAGTGTTTGAACGGTTGATCTTCACGTTCCTTTATTACGTTGAATCACGCCGCTGCTGGACTTATGGAAGGAGAAATGAGCTTTTTGAGGTTTGCTGTTACAATCACTTGCTTGAATTGATCACTGCGATGTCGCTGTTGACAGCGATCAGTGACATATTTATACTAAAGGAAATCCGACGCGTAAGGTTTTGTTCAGACGATGGTTTCATCACAAACCAAGCACATCAACACTTGAGATCGCTTGTTAAATAGATATTCTATCGTACAAAAGTAATGATTCCACAGATGAAAGAGGCGTAGTGTAGTGAAAGGGTTTTTAACAAAATTTGAAACAATCATGATTTGTTGTGTTCTCCTTCTGTGCATGCCTTTTTTCATGTTCCCTTCTTCAGCGGCCTCCGCTGATGTTGATACCTCAATGAATCCTGCACAGCAGGCGCTTCTAGACCTCGTGACCAATCAATACATTGAAGAAACTAGAGATATTGTTTTGGATTTCAACGCTCCTATGCCTGTAGAGAGAGTAAAAAATTGTTATAAGGCTTGGAAAATAAGAACGTTTGAGGAGTATAGGAATTATTATCGTGAGAAAGGAGAAAAGGATGAATATTGGTTGTCTGTTGGAGCTAAGGGACGTTATGCTTTTGCGAATGCTGAATATATGACTCAGGAGGGGTATTTTATAAAGTATGTATCAATTGAGGCGTTTGACAACGATGTCCTATCACACAACACTGAACATTTTTTCTGTGATGATAAGGGTCGTCCTCTCTCATATAAGGTCAATTTTACTGACAAGATCAACAAAGGTTTGGCTGCAGGAGTTGATAAGTTAATAAAGGGCGGATTTGATAATTTCTATACTGTTTGGCGTGATAGTGAAGTAGCTATACTTTATGCTGGTGAGCTAGACCCAACATCTAAAGCGGCAAAAGCTTTGGTAAGTCAGTTTGGTGTAGTTGGTTTTAATATGACAGAGAACAATTTAGTAAAAGCAAAATTAGATAATATATTCGCCATAAATTTAGGGGAATACGTGTCTGTTATAAATTTCCATTTAATGAAGTCTTTAGGGTTAAATGAAGTAGAAGGGATTACTGGAGATAAGTTGTCAGGCTATAACGATTCGATTAAACATTATATTCATGCCAATGTTCTGATGGGGTTAAAAGGTGACCTGAAAGACTTTGGTAGTGATTATTTGGTGGGGGCAAAGGAAAGAGCAGATATTTATGGTTTGTCGATGACTAGTGATATTTATAACAGATTAGTGGAGTTGACTTTAACCGTGATTGAGGTTCCAGTAGAATTCAATGAAGCCGGATCAGTGTAGTCTATATCTAGGGTTCCCTCAACAACCACGAAAGCCAAACAAAACAAGCATTACGGGCTTAAAAGAGGTGTGAAATGAGCAAGCAGGCTTGCTCGGAATTGGCTCCCTGAGAATGGACAGGAAAACCATGCACCCACCCGAGCTTTCGTGTAAGAGTGTTCTACGAGTGGTAATATTTGTATTCTATCGAGCCTGTAAATCATTGAATGAAGCCATTCCACAGACGTGTTGACGGATGAAGCCCTTATAATTCAACACTTTCCGTCGATACAAAAGGACGCCAACCTCGTATCGAGATTGACGTCCTTTTATGGCGGAGAGTTAGGGATTTGAACCCTAGTCAGGTTTCAGCCTGAACACGATTTCCAGTCGTGCGCCTTCGACCACTCAGCCAACTCTCCATGGCTACGCATTCACAACGTTGGAATTATACTATCAAGTTTAACGCTTGTCAAACTTAAATTTGTTCTCCTTTATCATCGGTTGTAGGTTTAGGTCGAGTATACTGAAGTTCGCAATTTCATAAATTGATGGCAAAGCCATTGGTGCTCCGCTAGAATGAATGATGTCTAGGCATTCAAAGAGGAGGAGCAAACCAATGCCCAAGAAAAACGATACCACAAATCTCATGGAATTGCTACTGCGGTGTATGGGCGAGGCTGACCCGATGCTCAGCATGCTGGAGTGGTTCTGCGCTCAACTGATGGAGGCGGAGGTATCCAACAAGTTAGGTGCGGAGAAGAACGAGCACTGCGATGATCGAATCAGCAGCCGGAGCGGTTATCGTCCACGCCGGTACGATACCCGGATGGGTACCATGTACCTGCTGATCCCCAAAGTTAGAATCGGCGGCTACATCCCCTTCTTCGTAACCGAGCGCAAGCGCAGTGAGGTTGCTCTGATCCAAGTGGTTCAAGAGGCGTTTGTCCAAGGAGTATCCACGCGCAAGATGGACAAACTTGCAAAGAGCCTTGGCATCGAGGGTCTATCCCGCAGCCAGGTAAGCGACATGACCAAAGGGCTCAACGAGCAGGTATAATCGTTCAGGGATCGGCCATTGGCGGGTGAAGCGTATCCTGTGCTCTGGGTCGATGCGCTGTATGAGAAGGTGCGCTATGGTGGCCGTGTCGTTAATATGGCTATTCAGATTGTTTGCGGCATAAACGCTCAGGGACGTCGCGAAGTGCTAGCGGTTGAACCCATGCTGGAAGAATCCAAGGACACCTACCAGCAGCTGATTGAGGGCTTGAAGGCACGGGGCCTGCTGACACCTTCGCTGGTTGTTACGGATGCGCATAAGGGGTTGATTGCAGCCATTCGGACAAGCTCTGTCGGTGCATCGTGGCAGCGGTGTAAGGTACACTTCATGCGAAATATTCTCGCGCATATCCCACACCGCGACAAGGCGGAGTATGCCGGGCAGCTCAAGGAGATTTGGCTTGCCCCCTCCGCGGAGGGGGCAAGAGCGCGCGCTGCGGCGCTGGTTGAGGCGTATACAGCCAAATATCCCAAGGCTATTGAAACGTTGGAAGATGGGTTGGAAGACTCGCTTTCCTTCTATGCTTTCCCGAAGCTGGATGCCCGCAAGATCGCCTCAACCAACATGTTGGAACGGCTCAACGAGGAGATTCGGCGGCGAACAAGGGTTGTTGGAATCTTCCCGAACCCAGACTCGTACCTGCGCCTGGTCACCACGTTTCTGATGGAATTTGCGGATGATTGGTCGATTTCCAGAGCCTATCTCAGCGAGGAATCCATTCGTACCCTGTTACCTCAAGCAGCATAATTCATTGACGGAGTACTTCGAAATTGCGAACTCGCCTTGACACTATCGTTACGCGGGAAGCCGGTCGGCGAAGATAACCTCCAGTTGAGAGTGGATCAAACCCCAATCCTGCCTGCGCCCCGTCCATTTCTTTGTGATGTCCATCATCGCCAGATACAGCATTTTAAGCAGGCTGTCGTCCGTTGGAAAGACGGATTTGGACTTGGTCACCTTGCGCAGTTGGCGGTTGAAACCTTCAATAGCATTGGTGGTGTAGATGATCTTGCGCACTTCGGCCGGATACTTGAAATAGGTGCTCAGCTCCGCCCAGTTGGCTCGCCAGGATTGCACGGTTTTGGGGTGTTTCTTGCCCCAAAGCTCCTCGAAGCGCTCCAGCTCGGCCAGCGCGGCAGGCTCGTCCACGGCGGCATACACGCGCTTGAGATCGGCCATCAGCGGCTTGATATCCTTGTAGGACACAAACCGCGTGGTATTGCGGATTTGGTGGATCACGCACTTCTGGATCTGCGCTTTGGGATACACCGCCTCAATTGCGTCGGGGAAACCCGTCAGACCGTCCACGCTGACGATCAGCATATCAGCAACCCCTCGGTTTTTCAGATTGTTCAGCACCGTCAGCCAGAACTTCGCGCTCTCGTTTTCGCCGATGTACATGCCCAGCACGTCGCGCTGGCCTTCCATATCCAGCCCGATGACGATGTAGACGGCCTTCTTGACGATCTGCCCCTCAGCCCGCACATGGAAGTGGATCGCATCCATATACACCACCGCGTAAAGCTCTTGCAGCGGGCGCGCCTGCCATTCCTTGACCACGGGGAGGATTTTGTCGGTGATGCGGCTGATGGTGCTGTCCGAAACATCCAGCCCGTAAATTTCCTTGATATGGCCTTCGATGTCGCCGGTGGTCATGCCCTTGGCGTACATCGACAGGATTTTCTCCTCGATGTCGCCCGTAAGGGTGGTTTGCTGCTTTTTGACCAATTCCGGTTCGAACTCGCCTTTGCGATCCCGGGGCACCTGAATATCCACTTCGCCGAAGCTGGTTTTCAGCGTCTTTTCGCTATGGCCGTTCCGGCTGTTGTCGGTGTCCTTGTTGCGAAAATCGTACTTGCTGTAACCGAGCTCTTCATCCAGTTCGCCCTCAAGGCCTTGATTCACAAACGTTGCGATCATATCCTTGAACAGCTCCTGAATATCCTCCATGGATTTGATCCCCGCGCCTTCCATGCGCTGTCCGAGTTGCGCCCTGCGCGCTTTCTGCTCCGGGGTGATTCTGCTCTTTGCCATAAAAGAAACCTCCATGCTGTTTCTATCCTATCACAGCTTGGAGGTTTACACAAAATGCGGGACGGTCTCATTTCAAATACTGAGAAGTATTTCACCATTTTCTTTTAGTTCTTAAACCTGGTCGCATTTTGCAATCGTTTTTAATATCTGAGATCCGATCAAGGCGAAATCGCAATTTCAAGGTCTCCACTTATGTATCAGGCTTCTCGAGGTAACAGGGTACGAGGTCGATTAAAGGGAGCACGTTGATAGTACGTTGACAGTAGAAACGTTAACCCACATATTCCCCCACACTCACCCAAACAAGAAAGCCCGCCGCAAATCCTTTTGCGACGGGCTTTGGAGAATGCTCATATTATTGATACAATCGGAGGTGGGTGCACTCTGAAACGGGGAATCGTGTAAGGGTGGAGCTAGTCTTATGCTTCTACGGCGTAGCGAGGCTACGTCGAGCCTTCGCGACGAAGTCAGAGGCCAAAAGCGTCGCGAGATAGTAGTGTTAAGGTTTTGAAATAGTATCAGGGGCTCCGGCTTGCAAAGCAAACCGGAACCCCTGCCGTGTGTGCCATAGCACGCGGGCTGCTGCTTATCCAACGGGGCATAAGGCAACGGCTTTGCGTGATGGCGTTTTCATCGGTGAATGTCGTTACTGCTTGACGATCAGCTTCAGCGGGATGTTCACCAGCGGCTCAAGGGTTTCGCCACCCAGGTACTTCACCGCGTTTTCCAGCGCGATCTGAATCTGCACGTCGGGCTGCTGCTGCACAGTTGCGGCCATCTCGCCGCTTTCCACGGCGGCCAGCGCGTCGTCCGTCGCATCGATGCCATAGATCTTGATCTCCGCACTGCGGCCGGCGGCGGCTACGGCGCGCACCGCGCCCAGCGCCATTTCGTCGTTATGGGCGTAGATGGCGTTGAGCTCCGGGTTGGCCTGCAGGACGTCCTCCGTCACCGTTGCACCTTCTTCGCGGGAATAGTTGGCGGTCAGCGAGGAAACCACCTCGATGCCGGTGCCTTCCAACGCAGCTACGAAGCCTTCCTCGCGGTCGATGGCGGAGCTGGAGCCGGCTATGCCTTCCAGAATGGCGACCTTACCCTTGCCGTCCAGATCCTTGATCACTTGCTCGGCATCCAGCCGACCCGCTTCCTTGTTATCGATGTCCAGGTGCTGCACGACGGTTCCGCTGTTGGAGGCGCGGGTTACGGTGATCACGGGTATGTTCGCCTCATTGCAGGCGACCACCGAGGTGCCCACCGCGTCCGAGTCCACGGGGTTGATGATCATCAGGTTTACGCCGCGGGTGATCAGGTCCTCGATCTGCGAGGCCTGCGTTTCGGCGCTGTCCTGCGCGTCCAGCACCACCAGTGTCACGCCCATTTCAGCGGCCTTGGCTTCCGCCGCGTCCTTCATGGTCACGAAGAACGGGTTCGCCAACGTGGACACGGCAAAGCCGATCGTGTACGCCTGCGTCTGGGCACCGGCCACCGTCATGGGGATCAGCGCGAGGGACAGGGTCAGCAGGGTTGCCAGGATTTTGCGTAGCATAGTGTTGTCCTCCTTACCTATTTTGTACCTTTATTCCGCTTAATCACCACCGCGAGGATGATGATTATGCCCTTGACAATCTCCTGATAGTAGGAGTTAACGTTGAGCAGGTTGAGCCCGTTGTTGATGACGCCGATGGTCATGCTGCCCAGCAAAGTGCCCACCACCGTGCCAATGCCGCCGGAGAGGGCTGCACCGCCCAGAATCACGCCGCTGAGCACGTCCATCTCCAGCCCCGCGTTGGCCGTAGGCTGCGCGGAGAGCAGTTTGCTGGCGGTGATCAGCCCGCCAATAGCGCACATCAGTCCGGCCGCTACAAACACAAACACGCGGTAGCGGTCTATCGGGATGGCCGAGAGCCTGGCAGCCTCGCGGTTGGCACCGATCGCCTTGATGTAGGTGCCGTGTTTGGTGCGCTGCAACAGTACATAGAACACAGCCACCAGCAACAGCGATACCACGGTTGCCACTGGGATAACATGCAGCATGTAGCCCGCGCCCAGCGTGGCGAAGGATTCGGGCAGGCTGGAGATCGGCTTGCCGTTTGTCCACACCATGCACACGCCGCGCAGGATGCCCATGGTCGCCAGCGTAACGATGAAGGAGGGGATGCGCGCATAGACGACCAGCGTTCCATTGATCAGCCCCACCAGCAACCCGATGGCAACAGCCATGACAATGCCCAGCCACACGGAGCCGCTCGTTTTCATGCCCCACGCGGCAGCCACGCCGCACAGCGCGGCGGTCGAACCCACGGAAAGGTCGATCTCCCCCGACAGCACCACGCACAGCATGCCCATGGCAACGGTGAGCACGATGGACACCTGCCGCGTGATGTTGAGCAGGTTGCGCTCCACCAGAAAGAACGGGGTCACATTGGCAAACGCGACGCACAGCAGCAGCAGGATCACCAGCAGCCCTAGCTCGCCCCGCAGGAACCGGGCAAACCGCTGCCCGATGGTTTTGGTCGTATCATGCATATGTTTCCGCCCCCATAGCCAGCGTGAGCAGGCTTTCCGCCGTAGCGTGCAGCGCCGTGTCCTCCCCGGCGATCCTGCCCTTACAAAGCACAAATATTCGGTCGCAGATGCCCAGCAACTCCTCCATCTCCGAGGAGAACACCAGCACGCTGTTGCCCTCCTCCGCCATCTGGACGATCAGCCGGTAGATTTCCGCCTTGGCGCCGATGTCGATGCCGCGCGTGGGCTCGTCCAGCAAAATCAGCTCCGGCTTGGCCGTCAGCCATTTGCCCAGCGCTACCTTCTGCTGGTTGCCGCCGGACAGGTTGCCTGCCAGCATGCGCACATTCAGGGGCTGCAGGCACATCCGCGCGCCGATGTCGCTGGCAATCGCGTGCTTTTTGCGCCTGTCCAGCAGGCCTAGCCGGTTCTGCGTCTGCTCAATATGGGGGAGCACGATGTTGTTCTCCACACTGTCGCCCAAAATGAGCCCCTGTGTTTTCCGATCCTCCGGAATATAGGCAATGCGATGGCCGCGTGTGTCGTGTGGGCTGTGCAGCCGTATCGGCCTGTCGTGCATCCGCAGCTCACCGCCGGTTCTGCGCGAAGCGCCAAACAGGCTGCCCGCCAGCTCGCTCTTGCCCGCGCCCACGATGCCCGTGAAGCCGACGATTTCACCCCGGTGCACCGCAAAGGATACCGGCTCGCGCATGGCGGTGGTCTGGTATTGCCTGGCTTCCAGCACGACGGGGTCACCGGTACGGTCTGCCGAGGGGCGAAACCGCTCTCCGGTCACGGTGTGGCCAATCATGGCCCGCACCAGATCCTGCACCGTCGCGGTGCCGATCTCAAAGCGCCCCGCGTTGCGCCCGTCCCGAAACACGGTTGCCCGGTCACAGCACTGGAAAACCTCATCCAGGTAGTGGGAGATGTAGATCATGGTCACATTTTTCTGCTTGAGGCTTTGCATTATACTGAAGAGGGTGTCGATCTCCGCGCGGCTCATGCCGGTGGTAGGCTCGTCCAGCAGCAAAATTTCCGCGTTGATCGCCAGCGCCTTGACGATTTCGATCACCCGCTTTTGCCCTAGGCCTAGGTCACTTACCATCGCGCGGGAGGAGATGGCGATGCCGAAGCGTTTCAAAAAGGCGTCGCTGTCCCGGTAGAGCTGGCTGAGCCGCTTGATGCCTAGCGGTGTGGCAACCGGCTCGTTGCCAAGGAATATGTTCTCGGCGACGGTCAGGCTGTCAATCAGGCTCAGCTCCTGATATATCGCCCCGATGCCCTTGCGGCGTGCGTCAATCGGGTCGGATATCGTGACGGGTTGCCCCCGCAGCAGGATTTTGCCGTCATCGGGGCGATGGACGCCGGTCAACACCTTGATGAGCGTGGATTTACCCGCGCCGTTTTCGCCAAGCAGCGCGTGCACTTCGCCCCGGCGCAGCGCAAAATCAACGCCCTTGAGTGCGTGCACGCCGCCGAAACACTTCTGGATGCCTTGCAGGTGAAGGATCAGCGCTTCGTCCATCGTAGACTGCGCCATCACAGGACCGCCTCCACCTCACCCAACGAAGGGATGGACGACTGCGCACCCTTGCGTGTGGTGCTTAGTGCCGCGGCGGTATTGGCAAAGCGCAAGCCGTCCTTAACGGACAGGCCGCGGGACAGGGCCGCCGCGAACGCGCCCAGAAAGACATCCCCTGCGGCGGTGGAATCGATAGCGTTCACCTTCACGGGCCGCAGCACCAGCGGCTTTCCATCAATCACGGTGTAGGCGCCTTTGTCCGACATGGAGATGATTGGCGTACGAATGCCCAGCAGGGAAAGCTGTTCGCAGGCCTTAGCCGCGCTGCGCATGTCGGTCACGGCAATGCCGCTGAGCGCCTCGGCCTCGGTTTCGTTGGGTTTGGCATAGTCGATCATGCGGCAGATTTCGGGCAGTAGGCCGCCTGTCGGAACGGGCGACGGGTCGATGATGACCGTCATGCCCCGCTGCCGGGCGATGCGGATCGCTTCATACACGGTCTCCAGCTGAATCTCCATGGTGATCAGCAGGATATCGCAGCCCTCAAACACCGCCTGGTTCGCGCGCACATCCGCCGCTGTCAGCCGGGCGTTTGCACCCGCCGTAAAGGAGATGGAGTTGCGCCCTTCCGCGTCCACACGGATCATCGCAACACCCGCCGTGTCGCCCGACACGCTGATCACATGGCGCATATCCACGCCGCGTTGTTTGAGCTCCGCGGTCAGCTGCGCGCTGAACGCATCGTCGCCCAGCTTGGTGAAGTAGCGCACGTCGCCGCCCAGCGTGGCAGCGACAGCCGCCTGATTGCCGCCCTTGCCGCCCGGGTAGGTGGCAAAGTTGTCGGTTACGACGCTTTCACCCACGGCGGGCATTTTGTCCATGAACATCACTAGGTCGATGTTGATGCTACCCATGCAGAGTATCCGTTTGTTCATGGGGCCAGCTCCTTTCGAAGGGTTTCCACCGCCATCATGAAGGCGCGTGCGCGCTGCGTATCCACCGGGTTCTTCCAGTGGCCGTCCCGCTTGAAGTGGCTGCCCACAATGGCGCCGTCCGCGTAGCGCAGCAGTTCGGCGGCGTTTTCGCATGTGGTGCCGCTGCCCAGCAGTATGGGCAGGCAGACGCGCTGCTTGCAGGCGATGATGCGCTCCACCGTCGGCGGTGTGCCGGTGTCAAAGCCGGTTACGATCACGGCGTCGCCGTCCTGCGCCTCCACATCCATCGCCTGTTCCTCCACGCTGCGGTCGTGGATGATGTAATGGCTGCCGTGCTTGACATTCACATCGCACAGGCAGGCGACATCACCCGCCTGCAACCCCTTACGCATGCGCGACACGCGCCCGCCAATGGCCTCGGTATAGCCCGACTGGCTAATGAACGCGTTGCACCACTCAAACACGCGTATCCAGCGCGCGCCGCCCGCCACGGCTGCGGCAAGGGCAAGGTCGCCCGCGTTCATGTGGCATTCCGCGCCGACGGGCACCTGCACGCTTCGGGCCACCTCATATACGCCCACAGCAAGCGCCGCGACGGTTTCCGGCCCGATGTCCGCGCTCCGCAGATAGGGGATGTCCCACATGTTCTCCACCTGTAAACCGTCCACACCGGCATCCTCCAATTGGAGCGCCTCATCGCGGGCGATTTGCAGGATCCGTTTCATGTCCATTGTTGCCGGGTCGTACAGCGGCGAACCCGGCAACGGGCGTAAATGTACCATGCCAATTACTGGCTTGGGTTTGGGGAAAATACGGCTGATGCGATCCATAGACCCTCCTGCATTCGAGTTGCCGGGGAAAGCCGCTACGGGCGGCGCGTGGTCAGGCGGCTAGAAATCAACGCCCGCGACCAGCATGATGTAATTATACGGGCACCGCTCGCCCGTGCGCACAAACACCTTGACCTCATCGCCGCGCAAACCGCCGTTGAGCCAAAGGTCCTTCATCTGCGGGTGCGGTATGGTCTTCTCGATCAGCGCGTTCCCCTTGTTCTTCTCCGCGTCCAGTATGGCGCGCAGTTCCCCGTATACCTTGGGGCTGACGGATTTGGTCTCCTCGGTCACGATATAGCTTTCAATTACCAGTTCCGCCAGCACGGCCTTCACCACATCGGCCACCTTGGGCACGCCCTCGCATACGGCCAGGTCGATGCAGGTGGTCTTGTCATGCCGGGGGAAAGGGCACCCGATGTCGCCGATCAGGATCATGTCGCCGTGGCCCATTTTGGCTACTGCCTTTGCCAGCTCCGCATGGTAGATGCCGCTCTTTTTCATGGGATTTGCTCCTTCTGTTTACTTGAATTTTCCAGTATATTTAAACGTTTTACTGGCGGGTATGAACATCCGTTTCACGCGGGGTTTCAGGCTGGCAGGCCGCGGGATGACTGCGCCACGGGTTGCGCCGCGTTGCGCGGCAACTGCCTGTCTGTAAAGCCCCTGCCTGCCGACACGCTGCGCGCGGCTGTGGCATCCCGCCCCGCTCGCGCCCAGCGCGGCCAACGGCACGGTCTGACGTCAATGTTGCCCGTTCAACAGGATTTGCGCACCATCAGTGCGGAGCGCAGCGCGACGGAGAACCCGAGCAGGTTCCGCCTGCGCTCCAGCGCGTCCAGCATCAGGTTGGCCGCGTTCCCGGCCATTTCGCGGATCGGGTTCTCCACCGTTGTCAGTTTGGGGTAAAGAAAGCTGGAAAAGTAGATGTTGTCATACCCGACGATGCCCATGTCCCGCGGCATTTTCAACTTCTTTTCCTTGATGGCTTCCATCGCGCCCCACGCCATGATATCGCTGCCAACGAAGGCCGCCGCGGGCTGCCCCTTGGGCTCGTAACCCTTCAGCGCCTTTTGCATCAGTTCAAACCCTGAGTCAAAGGTAAAATCGCCGTAGTACACCTGACAGGCCTCATCCGGCATGCCGTGGTGCTTCAGGGTTTCAGTAAACCCGGCCAGCCGTGCCTGCGCGTTGGCCACCAGCTGCACGGGCCCCGCCATGCAGTAGAAGCGCCGGTATCCCTTGCCGATCAGGTAATCCGCCACTGACGCGGCACCCCGGTAATTATCGGCATACACGAAAGCCACGTTGCGCTCGGTCTTCAGTGGCGGTCTGTCCACCACCACCAGCGGGATATCCACCATGGCCAGCAGGTCGTGGATGTCCGTGCGCGGCGCGATGTCGATGATGCCGTCGACCTGTGTGTTCAGCATCCCCTGAATGTTTTTCTGCTCGTTCTCCAGCTTGTTATCCGAGTCGTATAGCACAATCTGGTAGCCTTCGCTGGCTGCGACATTCTGGATCACCTTCACACCCTCGCTGAAGAACGGGTTGGTAATGTCCGGCACATGAACGCCAAGGATGTGCGAGCGGTTGGTTTTCAGGCTTCGCGCGTATACGTTCGGGCGATAGCCCAGCTCGTTGATGGCCTGATAAACGCGCTGTTCCAAATCCGCGCTGACGAATTTATTCTGCGTCAGCACGTTTGAAACCGTGGCGGTGGATACGCCCGCATGCCGTGCGATATCCTTGATCGTTATGTTCATAGCGCATTTCCCATCAGTTAATCGTGTTACTGGCGTCATGGTAACACGGTTTATTTCATTTGTCAACAGTTTTTTGAACGTTACGGGTCACTCACTGTCGGTGCTCCAGATAAACACAAAGTTAGCTCCATGCGCAGTCCGGCGAGGGCGGAAGGTTTCACATGCAGGCGGCGCTCGTCCGCCTCGCGGCGCGACGCATGATCCCCGGGGCTTCATTCACCCGCCCGCTCGTGGGCAGGGCATTAAACCGCCGCGACGTGCCGGCTCAGGGTTCCTGTACCAGTGCCAACTCACGCTTCGTAAAACCGGTTAAGATGCTTGCAGTGCGTTGCGCTCACAAGTTACAATTTCAGAAAGAACGGCTGTATATGCACGATAGGACAACTGCATCAGGAGGCAATCAAGATGAAACGAAAGGTCGGTTTGATTGTCGCTGGCTCGTTGCTCATAGTTGCCTTCCCGGCCTTGCCACTGTGGAGACCCAAGCCGCGTCGTCTGGAAAGGGGTTGTCCGATCCCGATTCGTTTCAGCCCCTGTCTATCAAGCTGGCAGAGCATCCAAAGAACTGGTGTGCGCATGAAGCTCACGAATGTCAGCGACACAGCCATTCATTTATTTGGCGTCGCACTTGCCTTCTGGGACAAAAACGACCAGCGGCTGTTAACTTACCCCAATTCATACGCCTTATCTCCAGCTTAACCATCGCATCCATTTGCGACGCATACGCCCCTCATATGGCGGTTGCCCCGAAGCCGATTTCACTGTGACGCCATACGGATAGATGATCACTGCAACCATACGTACCAGCGCTTCACGGTATCTCGGGCCCGGCTGCGGGACGCCTGCCCTTACTGGTCGTCTTCGTCGTCAGGCACTTCTTCGTCCGTTTCATCATCCACGGTTTCATCGTTCCAGTCTTCGGCTACGCTATACTGGGAAGGCGCTTCCCCTTTTAACCGGATGATTGCAACATCATCACCGGTGCCGTCGGGTATCTCCCGCAGCACAGCGCAATCAAAAACCCAGTTATCGCCAAAATCGAATACGAATTTGAACTTCTGGCCAATGCGAAGCACCGTCAAATCATGATCGCAAGTATGCGGAAATTCACTTTCCTCGTCAACTTCCTCCAGATAATAGCAATTACGTTCGCTCCAAGCGCTGTTGTCCATAAAGAATGCGTGCGCATGATCGTTATCAAACTCGAACGCCCAGAGGATGGCATCGGCAAACTCCTCGAGCTTCATTTTCTTTGGCGCTTTCAGATGGCGGTAACATCCCGTTCCCTGTTTGATGGAGATAACAAGAAACCCTTCTGGAACGAGTCGCTTCTTCTTGGATTGCTTCTTGTGTTTTCCTACAGGGAAGGCAATGACGTCATCGCTCATAGTAAAAATCCCTTTCGCATCATTTTCAGTTTCGCGTTCTCTAGCGGCATCAATTTCTGCACGAAATTCATCTTCCATCGCATGACGTGCAAGCTTTTTTCCTGTTTCCGCAGTTTCCTTTGCCCCCATCATACCTCATTTGATGATGAAATGTCTGTGTTTATTGGGTTTCGCGCGCTTGCAGGAGGCACTATTCTAACGAGCAAGTCGCACCTCCACGGAAGAGAGCCGCAGCTTCTATAATCGAGAAGGCGCGTGACAAGCGTGACTATCGATCGGGTGACAACCCAAATCAAAATCGATGCAACGATGCACAGAAATCAAATTCTAAGGCAGACTAATATTGTTAACCTTTTCAACGTTTTCTAGGAACAGAATGCTCTTTATCTGAACCTCAATGACACGTACGCTTTCATTGGATACCAAATTTGAAAGTTTGTTATGTTTCTTGATAAGCTGATCAAGTATCTTTTTGGAAGTGTTATAGTCATCAACAATAGATGCGACGCCGTGAATTGTCAAAGCTTTTGTTTGGGTTGTCTTATCATCATGAATATCGTCTCTGGTATCAATCAGCAAACTTACATTCTTGTTGTTTACAATATTCAAGTATTTGGAGGTTTCTTTCAGCGTGAGCATATGCATTTTTGTACACTGGTTATCACATATATACAGCATCAGAGATGCATTTGGAATATCATTTTTGCACGTACACAAAACGCATAAGCTGTTATTCAACAACATGTTAATGACGGTAGACTGCATGGTTAATCCCTCACAGTAATTTTCAAACTCGGTCACGTCAAGAATTTTGCGCACATTTGCAGGAACCCGAGCGCCAAGCGGTAGTCGCCAGATGATATTTCCAGATTCCCCGAGCCGAAGCCCCGTGCAGGTCGCCAAACAGCCACCGCCGCTTGCGGCGGCTTGACCGTGATAGGGGCGGTTCGGAGCGCTATACTTTAGAGGCAACGGGATAAGACCGTCGCTGGATGATATTCCCGAGTTCCCGTCGCCGCCCTGTCAACAGCACCCCGAGCCGTCCCTGTCAAGGTTGGCGGCGAGTGAGTGCGTCAGTTGGATGGTAGTCACGCACATGGCGTGCTGTTGCCATTATACAGAGGTGGTGCTGCCGTCCGTGACGGTGGTGCTAAAACGCCGTGCACGTGGTGCTCACGTGGCGGAATCTACACTGGTAAATTCGGCTGGCGGCAGGTATGTTAGTGCACTGTGCGGACGGTACTCATTGTAATCATTTCGCCATCTTTCCAGCTTTTCCTTCGCATCGTCCAGAGACATGAACCAGTTTGTGTTCAGGAACTCTTCCCGGAGGCTGCCATTAGTCTCATTTTCTTTGTTTTACAAGTTTCATCGCAAGTATATCCAGTTCCTCAAGCATCGCTGGACGACGAGGATACCTCGATTTCAACTCGGCAATGACAACATCCGCCTCAGATTTCCCACCAAACTCTACCAGCCGCTTGATATTGCTGCATACATGCTTGTAAAGATCACGATTGTTGGCTTCCGCCGCTTGCTTGCGAATCTCAGCCAAACAAAGAGAATAAACATCCGATGGGTAGTGTGCTGATAGTTGTGATCCGTATGTGAATACGGAGGCGGGATGCAATTTGAGCTCGCCCAGCAATCTAGCCCTTTCATTCTCTTGGGATAGAATGTACATATATGCGTTGTAGGGCAAACATTGCGCAAGTCGATCCAGAATGTTTGAATATCGTGTGTTCCAAACACCTTTCTCCATAAGTAGCGCCTTAAGTATCGCGTAGTAATGATCGTCGCGTTGATTGTATAGCAAATCCTCGGCTAACGCTGCCTGTTTCTCTTGATCCCCAAATTTGACATACACATCAAAAAGAAGGTTATACCATGCTCGTGTCCAGTGATAACCATATGTGATCGTCGCAATTTTATCGATACAAAGCTGCTTAGCCAGATCGAAATTACCGTTTTCAACTGCATGCCGGATTGCGATACGGCGTATCCCATCGTATACCAGATTGGCGGCAATATACTGCTCAGCGGCTTGGTTTCCTTCAACAGCTGTTATCGCTGACAAACGAATGAGTCGATCCTGTTCATGGTACCATGACGTGTACTCCTGCCTTGTTAGCCTTGCAGCAAAAATATCCAGAACGTCATAGAGCTTATTGACATTGTTGGCCGTAGCGAGTGTGGCAATCGGCAAAAGCATATCATATGCGAATTCATCACAACGATCAAACGCTTTGTTTTGAGAATCTTTTAACGCTTGCAGAAATATGACTTCGGCATCAGTAGATCCATACGCCACCTCGGCGCACGTTGTTTCGAGTACTTTGATAACGTACCTTCGCGTGTCATTGATACCCCCCGCGCTATCGTCAGCAGACCCAACAAGCCTTGCACCATTGACAAGGACGAGCGCCGATATGGAATAGGCAAAAATCCAGTCGCCGCTTTCAGCAGCCTGAGCTGCGTCATCCAGTATTGCGATGAACTCATGGCATACCCTAAGACAGCCTCTGTAATCAATAAACCCTCTGTGTGTCGCTTGCCGCTTGGCCGTCGCGATACGCTCCCGCACAATCGACAATGCGGTCTTTAGCTGATCAGATTTCATCGTCATGCGCTCCACCCCGCTTAGCAGCTCCATTATTTACTTGATTTTCACTCAGCCTTATGTATACCGGTACTGTGTGATTGCTGCTTGCCCTCAAACCCATATACCCATCGTCAGATACCCCCTCTGCTCGAGGAACAAGCAGACAACCGTAGAAACCATCCTGTTCAAACAATCACTCCGGTTCATTTTGATCGCGTAGATGTACGCTTCGCTTGCGTAGCGCTCCGTGAGCCATTGGCGAAAAATATGAGCATCCCGAATGAGCGGAGGGCGGGCATCGAATCCGTGAGATATGAGCGGTCTGATATGACTATTTTATTGATTTGCCTGCCTTTTCTTCTTAATGATGTAAGACACAATGCCCCATATGCTTGTGACAAAGATGACAACCCCCAATACGACAACGAGTATTCTGCGCCATTGTGCGATTGATGCGTCCGTGATGGTCGAAACGCCCGCCTGCAAGAAACTTACACTAAAGATCACGCCAATGATGGAAAGAACCAGCACCCAAACCTTGGGCTCCTGCCTTTCGTCGGCATCCCTTCTGTGACCAATCAGGTACCCGATGCCCCGTGTGAGGCCGATGGAGATACCGCCGAACAAAAGCGGGAACACAATGAAACCCGATGCTTTGATATATCCGGCGGAGGCCCTCACGCCGTTTACGTAGGTCACATAAGCGCCTGAGGTGGAATTGGCTGTTAGCATTGCGATTACAGCAACAACGGTTGCAACCACACCGGCGATGACCCCGGCCTTTTCAAGCCAATCATGTTCCAACCGAAAGAAGAACGCATAGAACGTAATGGTAATGGCTATGAGGATAAAATATGCAGGAATCATACGCGCCCTCCTGTTTGCTTTGATGTAGTATGGGTACATCAACCAATCTCAAATGGTATCTTCGCCGCTTCATTTGCTCACGCGGTTGGCTCCGCCGGATACACAATATCAATGCCGCCGCCCAGGATAAACTTGCGCAGCAGCTTCTGGATGCAGATGTTCACTTGCAGGGCAGACAGCCGCTTGCCCTCCGTCGCCTCGAAGTAGGCCTTTGCCTTGGCCTTATTCACGGTTGCCTGCAAAGCGTCAAAACGGCCGAACTCGTTGAGGTTCCTCTCCGTTACGCCAGCGCGCAGGATTTGCCGCAGCTTGGCTTCGTCCAGCCCGAGGGCGCTTGACAGGCGCGTGATCTGATCGTTCTTGGCCCGCGTCTGATACAGCGTAACATAATCCCGAAAGGTTATTGCGGAGTCTACCTGCACGGCGCCGCTCTGCACGTCATGCAGGAAGATGTTTGCATACTTCTGCTCCTCCTGCGTGAGCGACGCGAAGGACTTATGCAGCTCATCCAGCGCCGCTTCCGCGTCGCCGCCGTTCAAGGCGCGCAGGAACTTCTCAAAGCGCGTGTTCATGTAATTTGCGTCGATCATGCCCGTGTCGATTTCCGTCAGGTAGCCGTCGATTTCGTAGGGTACGTCCCCCGTCAGGCCGGTGGGATCGTCACTATCGCCGCGCAGCTCCTTGTAGCGCAGCGCCAGCACTAAATAGTCATCCTGTGTGAAAGCCACCGTGACGGCAGCCGCGCCGCTGTCGGGCTCAAACGTATACACAGGTTTGTCCCATGCGAAGCCTTGAATCCGCGCCGCCTCCAAAACCCCGTTCAGTTCCTTGAACAGCTTGGCAAACCTGCCTTTCTCCGATGGCTCGGCGGGCAGGCTGGCAAAATCCGGGAACCCGGCCTGCGTAAATACGCGCGCGATTTCGCCATACAGCTCGTTAAGCCTGTTCAGGTTCTCCGGCAGCAGATCGACAAACAGCCCGATCGGCTTATCGCCCGAATACAGCTTCACGGCAAGCTCGATATTCCGCTTCATGGTGTGCGGCCTGCGGTAATACCGGATGGTGCCAAAAGGCTTATCGGGGCCGAACAGTCGATTGGTGCGGGAGAACGCCTGTATGATGTTTTCGTACTTCAGCACTTTATCCAGATAGAGGGTGTTGACCCACTTTGAATCAAAGCCCGTAAGCATCTGATCCACAACAATCAGCAGATCAAGCTCCCGTTCCGGCGTTTGCTCCACGCGCTGATAGGGATCCTTGTGCGCAAGGCGCGCAGAAACGTCCTTCTTGAAACGGGCGTGGCCCGCGATGTCGAAAGCCTGCCCATAGCGGCGGTTGTAATCCGTCAAAATCTCAACCAACCCATCCTCCTTGCCCAAGCCATTGCCGTTGTTATCAATGTTGGGGTCAAACAGGGCGGTTATTGAAAGCGTGCTGCCCATGGCCTTGAACAGCCGGTAATACGCGATGGCTTCCGCAATGCTTGCGGTTGCGAAGATGGCATGAAACTTGCTGTTGCGGCTCAGCCGCACCCAACCGCGCAGGATATCCTCCGCCACAAGCCTGCGGTGCTGCTCCGTTTCGTACTGCGCATCGGGCAGCTCATCCTCAATGCCCCTGACGTACGTACCATCCTCCTGCGCATAGCCCGCCATGGGCACCAGCGCGGCGTTCATATAGCGGTTGTACACGGCGGCCTTTGCGGGGCTACCCAGCGCCTGCGCGATATCCCTGGCTTTGGCTTTGTCAAGCGCCACCGCCAGCCGCACGTCGCTGTCCCGAAAGGTGGCAACCATGCAGGGGTCAAACCCAAGCACATTATGGTCGCGGATGCCGTCGGCAATGCTGTAGCGGTGCAGCTCGTTGCCGAAAACGGTGGACGTGGTGCTCATTTTCTTGCGGTTTTCCGTGTGGATGGGCGTGCCCGTAAAGCCGAATAAAATAGCTGCGGGGAAGGTTTCCTTCACCATGCGCAGCATTTCACCGAACATGTCACGGTGCGCCTCGTCCACGATGATCACAATGCGTTTGCGGTTGATCAGGGCGATGTCGTGGGCGCGGCGCGCGCCAAGTTCATCCTTGATGTTGCTCATCTTCTGGATGGAGGTGACAATCAGCGCATCCGCGGGGTCGGCGCTTTTAAGCCGGGTCACCAGCATGTCGGTGTTCTCGGTTTCCTGCACATCCTCGTTTTCATCGGCAAAGCCGCGGTACTCACGCGCGGATTGTGTGCCCAGCTCGATGCGGTCGATCAGGAACACCACCTTGTCCGCGTCCTTGGAGCCGGAAATGAGCTGCGCGGATTTGAAGCTGGTCATGGTTTTGCCGGAGCCGGTCGTGTGCCAGATGTAGCCGCCCAGCTGGTGCCTGCCGTGCCAGTCCGTTTTGGCGACGCGGTCGGAAATGGCGTTGGCGGCATAGTACTGATAGCTGCGCATCACCTTGAGGATGCCGTCCGAATTGTCCGCGACGGTATAGAAGCCGATCATCTGGTGCGCCATGGGGATGGACAGCAGCGATCCCGCCACCGCCTGCCACTGGTTGATCGGCTCGTTGTTAAAATCCGCCCAATGAAAGGTATAATCCTGATTGAAGCGCCCATCCGGCCCGGGGTTGGCGAAATACACGGTTTCCTCCGGCTGCATGGCCACAAAAACCTGCACCAGCGCAAACAGGCCGCTGAACATGCCCTCGCCTGCGTATTTCTCAATCTGGTTGCACGCCTGGCTCACGGGCACGCCGCTGCGCTTTAGCTCAATGTGGATTACGGGCATCCCGTTGATCAGCAGCAGCACATCGCCGCGCCTGTCCTGCGCCACGCCGGTTTTGCGGGCAAACTGCGGCTGCCGCACGATCTGGTAGCGGCTTTGCCCGGCGGCGATCTCGTGCCGGTCATAGATTTTCAGGCTTACCTCGCGGCCTAAGTGCAGCGCGTCGGCAGGGTTATCCCGCTTGATGGACACGGTTTTGCCGTTGATAAACCCGTTCAGCTTCAGCGGCGTGCCCAAGGCGACAATCTGCTCCACAATCTGCTGCATTTCGCCCTCGGTCAGCGGCGCGTCGTTCAGGCGGTCGATGCCGCGGTTGTTGTCAAACAGGATGGCTGCCCAGTTATGCAGCAGCTGCGCCTCCGTGGGGCAGGTAAGCACGGCGGATTCCCACCCCTTGTGGGTGAGCGCCTCGATCAGGGCGGCTTCAAAGCCGGATTCCGTGTGATCGGTCATAGTGAGTATGTTCCTTTCCGCAGCGGGCAGGGCCAGGCTATACGAACATTTTTTCCAGGAAGGCTTTTTTGAGGGTTTTGAGCTTGTCGAGCGCGCGCTGTTGAAGGGTGGTGAGGCGGTCGAGGTGGAAGAAATAATCTCCAACTATTTGCTGCTCTGAAATTGATGGCATATATACTTGTACATCCAGAAGGGTTTCCTGTGTAACATTGATATGTTGAGCGCCTTGCGCCTTTGATATTACCTGCAAACGAATACTGGTTGTATCCAGTAAGTGTTTCATGAACATTGGGTTGTAGTCTGCTATCTTTTTTCCACGAATAACGAATCCTCCAAAAATCGCGTTATTACTGGTGTCAAGGTAAACATTTGACCGTCCAGCATCCTCAAAATTCTCAGAACTACGCTGGAATAAAACATCTCCAAATTCGACGGAGTAGCGCTTGGCTTCATCAGGTTTAAGCTGCGCTTTTCCTCGTATCATAGAGTATGTAATATAATTATTACCAAGGATGTCCATAACGCTAATTAAAGCGATACCACTGCCATAAGCGGCACTCCCGCTATTAAACCCATTCTGGAACAACATTAGCTCCCCCAATGTCCGCCGTTCCCAAGCATCCGTAAATCCAGCAAAACGGATTTCCGGAAAACAACTGCCATTTTGAGGGAACATTTTTTCAAGCATCGCTTTTTTGATGCATACGAGCTTGTCATATTTGCGCTGGTGAAGGGTGATAAGGGTGTCGAGGTGAGCAAAGAACACGCCAGATCGTTTTTGCTCGTCTGTAGAAGGAATAAAAAACTGATATTCTCCATACTCTTGAGCATTGACGCCGGGTTGTCCAGAACGCTGCGACGTTATGCGTATGAATCTATCGTATTCTCCTGTTAGTGTGTTCTGAAAAATAAACTCGGCATCATACTCAGGTTTGATTTTAGCTCGAATAAGGAAGCCGGCATAATATACCAAGCCATCAGAATCCCTGTAAATATAAGTCTTTCCAACGCTTGCACCTGTCCTTGCAAACAAGATATCTCCGTAGGATAGTTTGTAATTGTCCGCATTACTCAAATCAGTATCAGGAGAGGTCAAGCCATCATTCTTGAATTGGTGGCTGCTATCATCTATGTCAGTTATGCGAATATACTTATTTGTTCCATCAAAAGCTGTTGCAGCAGCATTTAGTCCATATTCAAAATCATCGCAGGTCGCCCATAGTTTCCGCCGCTCCCAATCCCCCGTAAACCCCTTAAACCGAATCGCGGGCTTCCTGCGCTCCTCACTCATGCTTGCCACCCAGCAGCAACGCCCTGAATTCTTCCAGCCCCTGCTTATCAAACGGGCTGCCTTCCAGCTCGCCCAGCATGGCGGCCAGCGCCTGTTCCGTTTCGCGAATCTCCGTTTCCACGGCCTCAAAGGTGGTGGCGTATTTCTCCGCAAGCGCCTGCACGGCGGTTTCCAGCGTTTGCAACACCCTGCCCGGCAGGCTGTGGAAGCTTTCCACCAGCGGTGCAATCCATTTGCGCTCGATTAGCAGCGCGGCCTGCGCCTCCGTGAGCGCCTCAAGGGTCGCCTTGGTTTTCATATGCAAAGCGGCTGCGTCAACCTTTATATGGGCTTTGAGCGTCTTTTCCTCCGTGATCAGCGCGGCGGCGGTCAGGATGCGGGCCTCAAAGCTGTCCTGTGGATATGCGCCTGCGGGGCGCTCGGCCGTAAGCTGCTTTGCCGTTTTGAGCACGGCGGCGGGCACAAAGCCGTCCTTGCTGTCGTTTACCGTTTCGCCGTCTTTTTCTTCCTCGGGCATCGCGTCCAGCAGCTCGGTTTGTTGTGCGGTGATATCCGCAAGGCGGTTTTCTTTGGCTTGCAGCGCGTCCGTTTCCGTTTTCAGCAGCGTTTCCTGCACCAGCGCAAAGGGTATGATGCGCCCCATCCAGCCGTCCTGCACCTCCTGATCCTTCCCATCCTTCTTTTTGAGCACCATGCGCGGGTCTACCCGGCGGATGGCCTCGCGGCCTTCGGTCTGGATGATTTCCAGATCAACCGAAATCTTGGCCCATTCATCGTCCAGCAGCTGATAGGCTTCGTAGGGGTCAATGAGCGGCACGGACGCAAGGCGGCTGAAAATATCCGCGCTTAAGATGGCTTCTTCCTTGGACAGGGCGAGCGTTTCCATGCCTTCCATCAGCCGCACTTGAAGCGTGTCCTGCCAGCCTTCAAAGCCTTTGGCGAATTGCGCGCGAAAGGCGGCCACGGCCGCGTGCCCGCGAATGGCGGCTTTAACGTCGCGCGCGCTTAGGCTCGCGTACGCCTCGGCGGTGAAAAGCGCGTCGCGTAAAGTCGGGAAGGCCGCCCAGTAATCGCCCAGCGCGTCGATCTCCCCCGTGGGGATGCCGCCGAACATGGAGGCGTAGATGTCCCAGCTTTCGGCGCGCGCGGAGGAGTCCACATAGCGGGGAATGTTCAGGTTATAGTCGTTTTGCCGTATCTGGTCGCGGCTCACAGGGCGGGCATAGCCCGCGATCTCCGCGCGCCCGATCACCGCGTCCGCAACGCGCCGGATGTCGGACGCGCGCAGCCGGTTGTTCTTGCCCACCTTCTCAAAGCCCTTGGACGCGTCCACAATCAGCACATCGGTATTGGCGCGCCGTTGCCGCAGCACCATGATGATGGTCGGTATGCCGGTGCCAAAGAAAATATTGGCGGGCAGGCCGATGATCGCGTCGATGTGGTTGGCCTCCACCAGATTTTTACGAATCTCGCCTTCCTCGCCGCCACGGAATAAAACGCCGTGCGGTAGCACGATGGTCATGATGCCGTCTGGCTTTAAGTGGTACAGGTCGTGCAGCAGGAAGGCATAATCCGCCTTGCCCTTGGGCGCAAGGCCAAAACGGGCGAAGCGCGGGTTGGCTTCCTTGCCCGCAGGCTCCCAGTTTTGGGAATACGGCGGGTTGGACACCACCGCGTCCACATACAGCGGCTGATAGGTTCGCTCGCGGTCATTATCGTCAAAATAGGGCCAGTCGTCCTCCAGGGTGTCGCCGTTGCGGGTTACGATGTTATCCGGACTGATGCCGCGCATGACCAAATTCATCCGCGTCAGGTTATAGGTGTTCTGCTTGAGCTCCTGCGCGTAATACTTGATGTGCTGGCTGTCGGTCATGTGCTTGGCGACGCTCTGGCCGATGGTGATCAGCAGCGAGCCGGAGCCGCTGGTGGGGTCGTAGATTTCGATCTCGCTTTTGTGCTTCAGATGGTCGGCCACCATTTCAGACATCAGCAGCGATACCTCGTGCGGGGTGTAGAACTCGCCGACTTTCTTGCCCGCGTTGGCCGCAAACATGCTGATGAGGTATTCATAAATGAAGCCCAGCACATCGTAATCCTGCCTGCCGTCCATGGGGATATCCTTAATCAGGTGGATCAGGTCGCTGATGGCTTTGGTCTGCGATGCGGCGCTCTCGCCCAGTTTGCTCAGGCCCGTTTGCAGCGTGTCGAAAATCCCCTCGAACACCTTTTTATGCGTGGGGTTAATCAGGCGGCTGAAAGCGCTGAGCGCCTCGCGCACATTGGACACGTCAAAATCCCTGCCCATGGCTATCCACGTCGAAAACAGATCGCGGTAGGCGATATAATAGCCGATGCTGGTTTGCACGTAGCGGGTTGTGTCCGCGTCCTCCTCTACCAGCGAGGCCGCCATATCCGCGTCGCTCACGCCGTTTTGGCGCAGAAAACGCACCTCGTTATCCGACAGGTACTTATAAAAGATGAAGCCCAGAATATAGTCCTTATACTCGTTTGCTTCAATTTTGGAGCGCATTTTGTTGGCGGATTCCCAGATTTTGTTGGCCAGTTGCTGCTTGTTCATGCGTTCTCCTTATAGCGGCTCGCTTATTGATATGCGACAACGTTCATGCGCGGGTTTTTATTTCACGCACTTGTGTATCGCAAAGCGGGCGTTGGAAATGTCTGCCCTATTATATAATAATCCGGCGCGTTTTCCAATTGGGGCGGGGCGTTTATTTCGATTGGATGGATATAG
>Ga0351835_1013_pt1 | contig 47430 bp, 34 predicted proteins | sample BONcelHFGM3001D3_FD_206756 | JGI IMG/M metagenome (GOLD analysis project Ga0351835, IMG submission 206756) | Enriched cells from coal bed in the Powder River Basin, Montana, United States - BONCAT cells FGM rep1 HSBNCT.FGM.300.1.D3 ... | reverse complement strand
TTGACCATTGAAATCAAAATTATTATCAAATGAAAATAACCATCACCATTTTACTCGCCATTGTTGGAGCAGCAATCCTGATCGTATTCTTCAACGACCCTCCGGGGATGAAAAAAAATGTTGCGCAGCCAACAGCCGTTATGATCAACAACGTTCTGGCCACGCGAACACCCCTGGTCCAGAAATACCCGGCCAGGTATGATTTGTTAATGGACATGGCAGAAAAAGGCCTGGACAACATCCAATGCTATGCGTTGCCAAATTTCATGGGGCAGGACTATTTTCATGGCTATATGGATATGAATACATACGATACGCTAATCTTCCCGCGCGACCACCGCGCACAGCTGGATTTCCAGTTCGGCTGGTACTTCTGGTCGGGAAACTTCCTGGATACCAATGGGAATGAGGTGGATATTGTGGTTGTCTTTTTCCGCCGTGCTCTCTACCCACCCCGTATTGCCGACAAACTTGGACTGTCGGCCCTTGAAAACCAGCTGGTACAAACTGTCGTGGCCGTCAATTATGCCGATCAGAACCTGCATATCACCGGAAGTAATCCCATCATTACCGGAACCAGTGGCGAGATCACCTATGGCGTCGAACCATTTGTCGCTAAAATCGGACTGAACAGCGCCGTAAGTCTTCAAAAAGAGGAGATGTTCCCCATGAAAATCGAGGTGAACGATCCTGTCGGAGAGCTTTCGATCGACCTGAACCTGACTGAGAGTAAACCTATTTTGCTCCAGGGAGATAACGGAAAAGAACCTTCCATCTTTGGGTTGGGAACCTGGTATTATTCTTTTCCAAATATCAAGACCACCGGTAGAGTCACCTATAAGGGTGAATCAAGATATCTTGCCGGTAAGATGTGGATGGACCACCAGTGGCTGGCGGGAATCTCCCCCACCGGCTATCCGAAAAACATCCTGATTCAGGCCATTGCCAACATCAGGGAGGGGCTGTCGGGTGAAACACCCAAGTCATTCGGCTGGGACTGGTCGGATGTGCAGTTCGACGACAATACTGAAGTGACTTTTGCCTCTCCGCACTCCGACAAGACCGCCGACCTGAAAAACAAAGGTGAAGATCCCCCCGATTCTGCCACCCGTGCGATTTCCGGGAAATATATTGACGAGGATGGAAACAGCGAGAATATCACCGGAACGGTCACTATCACAAAATGGATGCGTAGTCCGCGCTCCCTTGCCTGGTACCCCAATGGCTGGGAGGTGAAAATCCCGGTGAAGAATCTTGCGTTTACCATGGCTTCCACGGTCGACGATCAGTTCATCTATTCAGCTGCCAGTGAAATACGAGAAGGGGGTGTGATTGTAAAGGGAATAAAAGATGGGAAAGAGATCTTAGGATATGGCTTCGGCGAGGGTGTGAACTATGCAGGAGAGGAGTTTGCCCTGAAAGAGAACATGGCATTGCTGGGCATTGAAGATACAGAAGCCAACAGGCAGCTATTGGTTGCCAGCCCTCCCGGCACCTGGCTGATCGTGCAGAGTTTCATTGTCCTCGCTTCGCCGGCAGCTCTGGTTGCATTGCTTGTGTTGGGGATCATTCTCCTGGTCAGAAGGAGAAAGCCGGGTGTGGGTCTGTGAGAAGTCCGCTATTAATGTTGCTTTCACCTAGATAATTCTTTATATTTTTGAGGTATTCGCACAACTATGAGATTTTTTATCTTTCTACTATTCAGCGTTTTTCTGATCAACCAGTCTTTCTCTCAATCTTGGTCCGAACCCATTAATATTGACTCTGATGGAATAAACAAGAGTCCAAGTTTGGCTATAGATTTGGATGGAGTATTACATTGTGTATGGACTAAAGTACTTGATTATAGTTATAACAAGATATTTTATTCAAGATCGACTGATGATGGATTAACCTGGACACCTCCTATTTCTCTTACAAATAATTCAAATTTACGGTTGGAGCATCCACATATTGCATCAGATTCATATGGGAACCTATATGTTAGTTATGATTATGATGTGAATGCATATCCCGACGTAAAAATCCATTATTTGGTGTTTACAAAAGCCAATTCATCATGGAGTCAACCAATTGAGATTGGTACCGGAACAGATAATAGAATAGTTATTGATAGAAACGATCGGGTATATTTTTTCTGGTTTGCAGGGACTGAACAATATGCATATTTGGAGAGTAATATGTTAAGCCAGATCTATTCTTTGGGCAATTGGTTTGGTGAAGCATGTTATCTCAATGATTTTCATTTTGATACAGAAAACAAACTTCATTGTATCGGTAATCGTAAGGCTGGTGATTATTCCAGAGGGGCCTATTTTTCGTTTTATAATGGGGAATGGAGTCCTTATATGGATTTAATGGATTATTCCTTTTATGAAAGCGGGTTATGTCTGAATAGTATAGGTGAGCCTTCGTTTGTTTGGGAACAACTTATACCAGAAAATCATAGTTTTCATGCTACATATTTCTCCAGAATCGTAGATGACTCTGTACAACCTTCGATTCAATTGGCTAAGAAAACAGATTGCCCGTCCATTTGCATTGATCAATCTGACAAAGTGCATATTGTGGATAGTCAGGATCATGATTCCATCTTTCAACTTACTTATCGATATCAAATCTCTGGTGTCTGGAATGATTGTATTATTGAAGAAAACATCTATAAATACGATAAAACGGAATTACTTTTCAATAAACCGTATGTATATTTAGCATACAATAGAATCGATCCAGCTTCAAAAACGAATACAGATGAACTAATCGTATCAGGAATTGTCCTGAGAAGGCTTGAAATACCTCAGTCTGAAGAAGAGTTTGGGATCCATCGTGATTTTGTTGTGTATCCTAATCCATTTACAGAAACTGTCACGTTTGAATGGGGGAAGTTACCTCAATCCACTTTATCTATGAATATCTATAAATTAAATGGACAAGTTCTTTTCTCAAAGAACATTTCACCCCGGTCCTTTCAAGGAAATAAATATATTTTATCCGACTTTCGCGATAAAAGATTTAATCGTGATGATTGTATTATTGTCAAACTATCGGGATCAGACTTTGAAAGATCAATCATATTATTCAGAGTTAAGTGATTCTTAAATAATGGTTGCTTTCCCGTAATTCTCCAAATTTATATCATATTTTTTTATCTTTACACAGACTAAAAATCCAGTACTGACCTGGTTCCTGTTCCTGATATGAAGAACTGAGCGTATTATTCATCATTGTACTTTCCCGAATCTGTATGGTGACGAAGATAAGTGTTATCCCTGTTCTGTTGATTCTCTCTCCTCTTTTTGGATTCATAAAACTCACTTCCGCATACGTTCACAAATCCTAAAAAAATACACGATGAACACTCCGAAAATCTTCGAATGGTCGCGCATCATCGGCATCAGCGCCGGGATCTTTTTTGCATATCAGGCAGGCAATGGTGATGCCAAAACAACCCTGCACTTTCTGAGTTTTTTCATCATCGTCGTGATGGCGGGTCTGACCGGCATCGAAGGCCTCTTCTTCGGAAAGGCATCTGCCGAATCAATGGGAAGGAAAAGTGATCCACAATACCAGAAGCAGTCGGGAGGCGCCAACCTGGCTTTTGCCATCACCGCGCTGCTTGTTTTTCTCTTCAATTGGGGCCTTTACGCCGATGCCACGATCCTCATCGCCACGTTGATCTTCTTTGTGATCTCAGCCATCGTTCATACCTGGGACATTTTTGCCACAAAAAACCGGTCGGTGAAAAATGCCCTGCGCCCTTTGCTGACACTGGCGTTGCTGGCAGCATGCGCGTGGCCGTTGCTCGGAAGCCTGGTGCCGGATCACTAAATGCCGGATACCAGATGCCGGATACCAGATAAATGTAAATAGAATCCCGGCCTACGGCAGACTGCCAATGTACTCAACAGTCATCCCATCTTTTTGCAGCAGATAGGGATTCACAATAAAAGGACAATAACAGTAATTTTTACCATTGGGATATAGAGTACGGAAAATCCTCATATTTCCCGGGTTGAAACTATCCGGATTAATTTTACACTCGATAATATCTGCTTCTTCTCCTGGTCGTTTGATCACAAAATCAATTTCTCTTCCGGATTTATCTCGCCAATAAAACAATTGATGATCCAAAAACCGGGTCCTTAACATATCCAATACCAGATGCTCCCATAGCAGTCCCCGATCACCCTCCCTTATCTCGTTCCAGCCATTGATAAATCTAACGAATCCTGTGTCAAAACAGTAGCTTTTCGGCCGATGGGTAATTTCCCGGCGGCCACCTCCGTGGAAAGGGGGCAAGAAAAACGCTATATTCGAGATCCTCATGGCTTCCAGGTATGATGTAACAGTTGGTCTTGTAAGACCACTCATTTTCGACAGATTCGTAAAATCGATTAAATTACCGCTTGACCGAAGTAGTAACTGCATAAGCTTCAGGAATCCACTTCGATTTCTTACATTGAAGAGTTCCTGAATATCCCTGGCATAAAAACTATCTATCCATTCAGAATAGAAGCTGTCATTATGCTTATCTGAAACCAAAGGTTCTGGTAATCCTCCTGAGAATAGTCGTTTATCCAAATCGTTTAACTTAAAAACATTTCTTGCTTCATCCCACAATACAGGGGGCAGGTGGATAACATTTTTTCTGCCAGTCAGTGAATCCTTGAATTTCTTTGTTGCCTCGAGTGTGGAAGAGCCAGTTGCAAGAACTTTAATTTTAGGGAACTCATCTGCTGCAATTTTCAGCAAATTACTGGGATCACTAAGTTTATGTATTTCGTCAAATATCAGGATTCTTTCCTCAGGAAGCTGTTGAAAGTAAAACTCAGGATCTTCCAGTTTTCTTGCTACAGAAGGAAGATCACAATTGTGGTAGATTGCATCCGGAATCATTTTTGCAATCGTAGTTTTACCCACCCTTCTGACACCCGATAACCAGACAATGGATCGTAATTTCCAGCATTCATAAATGAGATCTATCCAAAATGGTCTTCCTGTCATGTTATTCTAATTTACATTCAGACGTCCAAATGTAATATACATGTTCGTAATTTCCAAATAAAATAATAATTATTGATTTGACTTCTTACCATCTGGGGCTCCCTCCAGCCACCTTTTAAATCCCACAACCCGGTCGATGCTTACGAATACATCCTGCTTCGGGTCGGGTTTCAGCTCCAGTTTCAACCGGCTTTTTGGGAAAATATGTGCTTGAACCACACTGTCAAGCGCTACAAGAAACTGGCGGTTGGCACGGAAAAACCGGGAGGGGTCGAGCTCATGCTCCAGGGTCTCCAAACTCGCATCAAGGGCATATTCATGGGCGTTGTGACATACCATGAATGTAATTCCGTCGGCTGAATAAAAATAGGCTGCCTCCGACACAGAAATGGGTTTGATGCGTTCGCCAATGTTCACCGAAAACCTCGTCCTGTAATTCTTCCCGGGACGGATCAGGTCATAGAGAGCCTGTAGGTCGATGGTTGGCTTTTCCGGGGAAGTCCAGTTGCGGTATTTCAGGATGGAGGTTTCCAGCTCCTCCCGGGTAATCGGCTTCAGGAGATAGTCGATGCTCTTCAGCTTAAAGGCCCGGAGGGCATATTCGTCGTAGGCAGTGGTGAATATGATGGGCGCCTGGACATCAGCCTGTTCGAAAATGCTGAAACTCAATCCGTCTTCCAGGTGGATATCCAGAAAGATCAGGTCGGGATCGCGATTGGAACGGAACCAATCCACAGCCAAAGAGATCGATTCAAGTTTTGCCAGAACGTTGATAGATGGATCGATCTCCAGGATCATCTTCTCCAGCCGTTGAGCCGAAAGCTCTTCGTCTTCAATGATTACTACGTTCATAATGAAGTCCCTCAGTCAATTTTTTCTCGCTGATTCCCGCAAATTAGTGCGCTGATTTCCGCAGAAAAGCTATTCGTTTGTTAATCTAAGCCAACTCAAAATAATCGGTGTGAATCTGCGAGAAACAGTTCGTATCATATATAAAATTATAGCAACGGTATCTTTGCAACAAACTCCTCCCTTCGTTCCCCGAACACCGGCAAACGGTCGGTCAGCTGGCGGAACCTGTCTGTGATGTTCTGCAGCCCTACAGCTGTTGAGCCCATCCCCACTTCCCGTTTCTGCAAATTGTTTACGATGTTGAAATAGTCATCCCCATCGATGAAAAGCTTCACGTTGAGTGGATCTTTCTTGGAGAACACATTGTGCTTCACCGCATTCTCAATGAGCAGCTGGACTGTCAGGGGAGGTACATGGCGGGTGAAGTACGACTCTGGAATATCTATGTCAAACAGAACTTTCCCCTGGAAACGGATCTCCAGCAAAAAAATATAGGACTTGATGAAATCGAGTTCTGTTTGCAGTGTCACCGTATCCTCTTCCTTGTGTTCCAGTACATACCGGTAAACCTTGGCCATCTGCTCGGTGAACTTCTCTGCAAGTCCGGTATCGATCCGGATCAGGGAAGTCAGTACGCTCAGGCTGTTGAAGAGAAAATGAGGATTGATCTGATTTTTCAGCGACTCGTACTGGATGCGGAGATTCTCCTGTTGAAGTTTGTCTGATTTCTCTTTCAACTGCTCCTGGATCATCAGAAGTTTCTCCTCGGCCCGTTTTCGTTCGGTAATATTGCGTGAGTCCCCGATTATTTCTCCAATCTCGCCTGAATCATCCGTGACGAAATTTGCGATCACCTCAATCCATACGGTATCACCGCTTTTGGTATATTGCTCCAGTTCTCCGATTACCACGTTTTCCTTGTTACCACCGAGTATCTCTTCCCTCGCTTTTGCAGTCAGTTCGTGAAGCTTCTCCTGTGATTCAGGTGTAAGCGATTCTGAGATCGTGGTTCCGATCAGCTCCTCTGGGCGGTATCCGCGAAGATTGAAAACGGAAGGGCTGACATAGGTGAAGCATCCGGTTCGGGCATCGATCGTCCACACCACATCCAGACTGTTTTGAGTGAACATTCTGAAACGCTTTTCGCTTTTGGCGATTCGCTGTTCGCTGAAAAAGACGGATGAGGAGAAGAGGTTGTTGAAGATTGCAACCAGCATCCCCAGGATAAAGACGGCAATAAAAATCATCCCGTGCTCCGTAAATACTATCCAGTCAATCGGCCGGGGGATCAAAGGAATCATGATCAGGCTATAAATTGATGCCAGAATGAGGGCATGTAATCCAAGCCGTTTGTAGCTGAATGGGATCATCATGAACCAGGTAACCAGGATAAAAATGATCTCAAACCAATAAGGACTCTCCACCCCTCCGGTGAAATAGGTCAGCAGCGGGGAGGCAATCGTGAATAGATAGAATAAGGGATAGATAAATATCCTCACCGGAAGCCTCTTTGCCAGGAAGAGGTAGACGGCGAAATTGCTTACAACAAGCACAAAAAAGGCAATCCTTACAACCATTAACTGGTCGAGATTTGGCTGGTTACTCAGGTAATCGATCAGCTGTCCGCCAAGGATATCGATGGCTGCAAAGGCCGTGAGAACCGCCAGGATCAGCTCCAGGTATTGCTCCCTGTATTCGCGGTAAGCCGGGTCACGGTTAACCTGCTTGAGTTTACGAAAAGCCTCAACCAGGTCGTTTAACATCATCATCTTTCGAAAATATGCCTCTACAAATGCACTCATTCTGCAACCTGAATAGTTTCTGTTTGTTTTTTACCGTTAACCCGTCCTTTGATCTTATCAAAAATAAGATAAACCACCGGAACTACAATGAGCGTGAGAAACATCGAACTGGTAAGTCCTCCGATGAGGGCCCATGCCATGCCATTCTTCCATTCCGATCCGGCACCGGATGCCAGCGCGATGGGCAGCATCCCGAAGATCATCGAGAGTGTGGTCATCAGGATGGGACGCATCCGAACCTTCCCGGCTTCTATCAGGGCATCATAGGTCGTATAGCCCTCCCGCTTGAGTTGTTTGGTGAAGTCGACCAGCAGGATAGCGTTCTTTGCCACCAGACCCACAAGCATGATGATTCCCAGGATGGAGAAGATGGTGAGTGACTGCATCGTAAGTGCCAGCGCAAGCAGGGCTCCGATAATCGCCAGCGGAATGGAGAAGAGAACCACAAAGGGATCCACATAGGAATCGTACAACGCTACCATGATCAGGTAAACAAAGAGGATCGAAGCAAGCAGAGCCAGTCCCATGCTGCCAAAGGCTTCGGTCTGGTACTTCATGTCCCCTTCGGGAATTACGATCACTTCGCTGGGCAGCTCCATGGCATTGACACGTTTCATCACATCCTCGCCTACCGATCCCACAGGACGACCGATCACCTGGCATTGCACCGTGACCGATGGAACGCGGTTGTAACGCTGAAGTACGTTGGTCCCACCTGAAGGCTTCAGGGTGGCAAACTGGCTCATACGAATCTCCTGACCCATGGGGTTGATAAAGGATAGAGAGGCAATATCCCGGATGCTTTTCCTGTTGAACTGGTCAAGCACCACGTTGATGTCGTACTCGTTGTCGCCGTCGCGAAACTTGGCGTCGGTGTTACCCGAGAAAGAGTTCTGAAGAGTCATCCCAACCAACGCTGTCGACAGCCCCAATTCGGCCATCTTCTCCTTGTCGAGGACCACCTCCACTTCGGGGTTACCGGGTTCGACAGAGAGTTTCACCTCATAGGCTCCCGGGATCTGCCTCATCTCGTTCATCACCTCGCCTGCCCAGTGGTTCAGCACATCGGTGTTTGGACCACTCAGCACTACCATGATGGGATCCATGTCGGAGGTCCCCATCATCGACACAATCGTGGAGCGCACCTTAATCCCCGGGATCCGCGTCATCAGATCTTTTTTCATCTGCAGGGCAAATTTTTCTGACGTGATGTTTCGCTTTTCCTTCTCCACCATCTTGATGTGCATCTCCGACATGTAAGCCGTCAACCCACCGCCAAAAAAGCTCGTGGAGGAACCAACGGTAGTGAAGAGCCCTGTGACTTCAGGTTGACTCATCACGTAGTTTTCCGCATCCAGGGTCAGCTGGTTGGTTTGTTCGATGGTAGCACTTTTTGGAAGCTCCATCTGGATGATCACCTCTCCCCGGTCGCCCATGCTCACAAACTCGCTTCCGATAAATCCACCAGTAACGAGGTAAAGAGAGGCAAAGAAGAGAACCGTGGCAGAGATCATGACGATGACCTTGTGCCGCAGCGACCAGACGATCACCTCCGAATATCCCATGGTGAAACTGTGCAGTGCTCTTTCAAACGCCTGGATAAAACGTTCGAGCAATCCTCCCTTTTTAAACCGTTCCAGTTTTGCGATCCGGGAAGCGAGCAGTGGCGTTACGGTAAACGACACAAACAGACTCATGAGTGTGGCGAAGACCACTACCAGTGCAAACTGCCGGAGCATTCCGGAGATCATGCTGGTAATCACTGCGATGGGTAAAAATACCACCACGTCGACCATGGTGATGGAGAGAGCGGTATAGGAGATTTCGTTCCTTCCATCCAGTGCTGCCTGCCTCCTGTCTTTCCCCATCTCCAGATGCCGGTAGATGTTTTCCAGTACCACGATGGAGTCATCGACAAGTATCCCGATCACCAGAGCGATGGCTACCATCGAGATGATGTTGAGCGAAAATCCGAAGAGGTACATGGCCGTGAAGACTGATATCAGTGATGCCGGGATGGCCACCAGCACGATAAATGAGTTCCGCAAACTGTGCAGGAAGACCAGCATCACCAAAGCAACCAGGCAAATAGCCAGCAGGAGGTCGCGCATCACGTGGTTAGCCGACGTCAGTGTAAAATCAGAGGTGTCGTTGGCCACCGAAAATTTCAGTCCTTCGCCGGCATAGATATCCTCCATCAGCACCACCGACTCCTTCACCTTACGTGAGATCTCCACTTCATTGCCGTCGGGCTGCTTGAAGATAAGCAATCCCACCGAGTTGACACCGTCTATGCGACTGATGCTGGTGGTCTCCTTTTTTGTATCCTCCACTTCGGCTACATCTTCCAGCTTCACCGGGCTTCCATCCTCGGTCGTATAGATCACCAGGTTTCGCAAGTCATCCAGTGAGGAGAATTTCCCGGCCAGCCTGATGATCACCTGCCTTGAAGGATCCTTGATCTTTCCAGTAGGGAACTCCATATTAGCCATGCGGATCGCTTCGGTTACCTGAAGGATGGAGAGGTGATGCGCTTTCAGCTTCTCGTTGTCGATGTTGATGCGAACTTCCCGCTCTTCACCGCCCAGCATGTCGACCTGCGACACGCCGTTGATGGTGCTGACCATTGGTTTTACCTTGTTCTTTACCAGATCGTAAAGTTCCGTTGCAGGCATGTTGGCTGTTACCCCCAGCCGGATAATGGGGATGTCGCTCATGCTGAAGTTAGAGATGATCGGCGTCCGGGCATCCGTAGGAAGAAGGTATTCGATATTTCGCACCTTCATGGTAGCGTTGTCGGTCGCCTTCTCCATGTCGGCCGAACTCTTGAAGATGATCACTACAAGCGAGGTTCCTTCGTAGGAGGTGCTCTGAATGTTGTCGATATCTTCCAAACTGCTGATTGCATCTTCAATTTTCTTGGTCACCGTATTTTCCACCTCTGCGGGTGAAGCCCCCGGGTATGGGGTAACCACAACCAGTACCGGTTGAGAGAAGTTGGGAAACAGCTCATAGTTGAGTTGGAAATAACTGATCAGTCCCAGGAAGGTCAGTACCGCAAAGACCACTACCACAAGGGTGGGTCGTTTGATTGAGAGTTGTGTAATATTCATGGCTGCAGTTATTTCAACGTCGTTTGCGACTCTTTTTCATACTGGCTGACAAGGGTGACCGGAGATCCGTCTTCCAGATTTATCTGTCCGGATACCACCACCTTTTCTCCGGGAGTGAGTCCGAGCAATACTTCCACCAGATAGTCATCCGCCGTTCCCACACGAATAGCTTTCAGGTAGGCAGTATCCCCACGCACCACAAAAACCCTGGGCTCTTTGATGCTGCCGGTAAGGGCATTCCGCGGGATCACCAGTGCATTATGCCCGTTTACGCCTTCAAAAAATGCCGTGCCGAACATGCCTGCTTTGAGGGTATGATCGCGACGATTCTCCACATCAATCTCTACGGGGAAACGTTTGGCATCGTCGGCTTTAACACCAACGGAGATGACCCTTCCCTGATAGGTTATTCCGGGAAACAGTGTAGAGGTGATGGTTGCTTTGTCGCCACGATGGATATAAACGGCTTCCCCTTCCGACATGTAGGCGATAAATCTCAGCCGGCTGATGTCAACGATATTGGCCACGGGAGATCCCGGCATCAGCACCGAACCGACTTCGATCGAACGGCTTGTGACAGTCCCGCTAATGGGTGCCTTGATGGAAGCATACTCAAGTTGCTTTTTCAAGGTTACTACATCGGTTTGTGCCTTGACCAGTCCGAGGCGTGCTTCCTCGACCTGTTGCGAGGAGATGGCATCATTTTTTAAAAGGGCCTCATAGTTGGCCATGTCACGTTCCATTTTTGCCAGGTTGGCTTCAGCCAGTACCAGCTGGCTGACAACCAGGTCGTCGTCCAGCCTTGCCATCAGCTGTCCCGACTGCACTTCATCACCGTTTTCAAAAAAGATCTTTTCCACCTTTCCCTGTCCTTCAGATAGGAGCAGAAGTTCATGTACAGGCCTAAAGCTTCCCTGATAGGAGAAATCGCCATCGAGCGGTTTCATCACCGCCTCTTCCACGAAGACCGGGATACTTTTGATTGTTACATCGGGATTGGCCTTCTCATCGATTTGTTTCTTGTTGTAAAGCAGTGTAACCGTGCAGGCGCCAACCAGTGCAAGGATAATGATTGAGATAATGATCAGTCTTTTCATTTTGTTTTCTTTTTCTACGGCGGGTTTGGAACCCGCCCTTACAGTTGTTTTCTACGGGCGGGTTTGGAACCCGCCCTTACTTTCACAGTTATTTAGTACTATCACTCCTTCTTACTCTTATACTCTCATACTCTCGTACTCTCACACCCCTACTTCCCTACTTCCCTACTTAACCACCTCCAACAGGGTTCCCTTCGCCTTCAGGTAGTCAATTTCAGCAATCTTCATCTGCACCAGTGCGTTGATGTGACCCAGCTGAGCATCGCTGAGCGCCGTTTCTGCATTGAGCATATCGGTGAGCGGGATCATCCCTTTCTCGTACCTCTCCTGGGATACCGCATAGACCCGCTCGGCAAGTTTTTCATTTTCCCGCTGGCGGAGTTCTGTAGTGATGCTGTTCTCCAGCTTGCGGGCGGCATCCTTAGCCTGGATACTGAGGATCCGGCGGGTATTATTTTCGTTGACCTTCACCTGTTGAAGCTGCACTTTGGTTTGGCTCACCTTGGCCCTTTTCTGCAGGCCATTGAATACCGGAACATTTAGACGGAGTCCTATCAAACTCGTATTGAACCAGTCGGTTGGGTTGCCAAAGAGGTAATAAGTATTGCTTTGGTTCAGGTAGTTGACGCTTCCGATGAATGTGAGCGAGGGGTAATAAAATGAGCGGTCGAGCTTCAGGTTGGTCTCCACAATCTCTTTCTGCTTTTCAATCAACCGGATGTCGATATGGTCGTTCAGATTCCCGGCGGTATCCACAGCGACCATCTGCATGTTGATGGTATCCGGAAAAGCGATCTCCGACTCTTCCGGGATGCCCATGAAGTATTTCTGCATGCTGAGTTGCTGCTGGTAGAGTGTCTCCAGGTTATCGATGGAACTTTGCAGGTTCAATCGGTTCACGTTGATCCTGTCTACATCCACTCCGGTGATGAGACCGAATTTATGCTGGCTTTTTGCAATCGTAAGCAATGAGTCCAGATTTACCAGGTTGAACTGCAGGTTCTGAATCTGTTTCTTTGTGATCTGTGCCAGGAAAAAGCCTTTGGCTACTTCTGCCACCAGATCGGTTTCAATCCGTTCGCTCTCCAGAATATTTTGTTCCAACAACCGCTTGGAGATCTTCAGTGCCACCAGATAGGTTTGGTTGTATATGATCTGGCTGGCATCAAGGGATCCTGAGAGGTTGAAGCTGGTTCCAAACTGGACCGGGATCATCTCCCCGGGCTGACCGAAAAATTCTCCTGGAATCAATTGCGTGGGAAGTGCCAGATAGTCGTCGAACGACCCGTTGAAGTTTATATTAGGCAACCCCTGCCCGATGGTTTCGCGGTACTGGTACTGAAGCCGTTGTTGTTCCAAAGCAGAGATCTGCAGCCGTACGCTGTTTTGTATTGCCAGCTCAAGGCATTCGTCAAGGGAGATCACCTGTGCAAGTGGCGCCTGAGAAAATCCGAGGATTGGCACCAGGAGTAAGAGAAGGAAGATTCGTATTGGTTTCATTCGTTGGGAGATTTGCTGTTCGCTTTTTGCTGTTTGCTTTTCGCTTTTAGCTTTTTGGTGTTCGCTTTTAGCTTTTCGTTTGTTGCTTTGTGAAATTGATCACAAAACTATTCTTACAGGGATTATCGTGGAAATAAATTCCGGTGAATGACGGAAAGAAGGCGATGAAGGGGGAAAACTTTCAGATGGAGAAAAGAATTAAATAAAAAAGTATCTTTGAAGGTAAACATTGTGGTATGAAAACATCAACAGTATTTATGGTCTGGAAACGAGACATCAACTGATGCTGAAATGCGTAACATTGCAGGATAATAAAGAAATTTTATACCATCCATGGGGTACAGGGTTCTACAGGTAAAGCTTCCTACAAATTATACTGACGATGATATCAGGCTCATACTAAGTAAGAAGCTTGGTTTATCGGATTTTTCATATCAACTATCAAAGAAAGGTCTTGATGCCCGTAAAAAGAATGATATTCATTGGTTGACAAGCATTGTAGTTTCTTCCGACAAACTATCCTCTGAGGAGTATACAGAACCCAAATCAATTCCTATTCCATATAAAAAAAGAGATAAAACGGTAATCGTAGCAGGGAGTGGGCCGGCAGGTTTTTTCACCGCACTCGTACTTCAACTGGCTGGTTTTAACGTCACTATTGTTGAAAGGGGATCTGAGGTCGGGCAACGAAGTTTGGCAATTCAACGGTTAGAGGAAAGGGGTGAATTCTCACCTCAAAATAATTATGCCTTTGGAGAAGGAGGTGCCGGCACTTTTTCTGACGGAAAATTAACCTCGCGTTCGAAACATATATCTTCCGAGCGGTTGTACATTTTATCGGAGTATGTGAAGGCAGGCGCTCCAAAAGAGATTTCTTATATGTCTCATCCACATGTAGGTACCGACATACTTAAAATTGTGGTAACCAATTTGCGCCATAAGTTCTTAAAAAACGGAGGTGTATTTCTATTTAATACGATGCTTGAAGATATCGTTATTAAAAATAATCGTGTTGAGAATGTAGTTTGTAATCATGCTGAACTTCAAGCTGACTACATTATTTTTGCTACGGGTCATTCTGCTTATGAAACTTACCGGATGCTTATCCGAAGAGGCATTCAGATAGGAACGAAAAACTTTGCAATTGGACATAGAATAGAGCATACGCAAAGCTTAATTAATTTGGCTCAGTGGGGGAAAGAGAGTCTCCCGGGTGTCAAAGCGGCAGAATACCGTTTAAATACTGCAACCAGTTACGGCTTACCTGTTTACACATTCTGTATGTGTCCTGGAGGATATGTGGTACCAGCTTCCGCTTACCCGGAAATGAGTGTTGTAAATGGTATGAGTTATTATAAGCGGGATGGTATTTTCTCGAATGCAGCATGTGTTGCCGGCATTCATCCGGATATGCTATTGGGGAAAAAATGTACGGCTTCTGAAATACTCGACTGGATGGATAAGTTGGAGTCTCAGTTTTATAACTACTCGAATAGTTATGTAATTCCTGCTGTAAAAGCAATTGATTATGTAAACAGGAGGGAATCGAAAGAGATCCCGTTTGGCAGCTATCGATTAGGCGTGAAACCTGCTCCACTTTACACTATGATCCCAGAAATCGTAAGCAAAGCCCTTTCGGAAGGACTAACAAATTTTAGCAATAAGTTGAAAGGTTTTGAGCTGGGTGTGATGATGGGGCTGGAAAGTAAAACATCATCGCCAGTTCAGGTGATCAGAGAGAGTACGGGACGCTGTATTGGATTTGACAACCTGTTTTTTGTGGGTGAGGGAAGTGGTTATGCAGGTGGAATAATTTCCAGCGCATCAGATGGTGTTAAGTGTGCAATATCTATCATTGACTCTTTATGAACAAAAAAAAACCGGAAGCTGCGGCAGAATTGAAGCGTGGAGTGTATGCCGCGCTGGAGACTTATTCAAATGTTCACCGGGGTAGCGGGCATTTCTCCCGTGTCACCACAGATTTGTTCGAAAAAGCCCGCGTGGTTGTACTGGAATACCTGGGCCTTTCAACAAGAGGCTACATGGTTATTTTCTGTTCACCGAGACGAGCTGAAAAGCTCAAGGCGCTGATCGATCCCAACAGCTACCAGTGCCTGTCAAGTCAAGATTTTGGCCTGCCTTTAGGCGTCCGGGCCCTGGCAGTTAAAAGAGGTGCATTACCCAAGGGTGTCCCATTTGAAACAGGCGGAGGGTCGGCAAGGCTTGTCTCCCGGGGATGGGTCATTTGGGCAAAACCACCGGGGAAGTTTGAGTCAGGCACCCCGGCCATCATGAACGCCATTGCGTTTGCAAAAGCTTTGCTCCTGATAAAGCAGTACGGAAAAGATATTTTTAAGAACGATGAGGCAACCAGCCATTCTGCTTTAGAGATTCTGCTCAACGACCAACTTGATAAATACACCGGGAAAAAATTGCTGGATGAACTCCGGTTGACCCAGATAGGACGGGATATTTGTGTCCCCACCACCGAAGGCTCCACTCCATTCATAAACCTCGACAACGGCGCGAGTACACCTACGTTCACTCCCATCTGGGATGCTGCCTGGCAGGCCTGGCGTCAACCTCCGGAGGTGCAGCGGGAGATCGTTGATCAGGTCCGGTCTATCTGCGCCAACTACCTTGGTGCACCTGCTACAGATTACGCTATTGTTTTTACCTCAAACACAACAGAGGCCATCAACCTGGCAGCGGAAAGTTTAGGCCGTGAATCCAACCAGGAAGCCGAACCCGTTGTCCTTAATACAATCCTGGAACACAACTCAAACGAATTGCCGTGGAGATTTCTCCCGAACGGATCGATGGTCCGCCTGATGGCAGACGAAGAGGGATTTCTGGATTTGACAGAACTGGAGCGTATTTTGTCATCCTACAACAAACAGGAAGAACACGGCAGGCACCGGATCAAGCTGGTTACGCTTACCGGTGCATCAAATGTACTGGGTGTGTACAACAACCTTTCTGAGATCAGCCGGATAACCCATGCATACGGGGCACAGTTAGCGGTGGATGCTGCACAACTGGTAGCTCACCGTAACCTCGACATGGAAAAATCGGGCATCGACTACCTCTTTTTCTCCGCCCATAAAATGTATGCCCCATTTGGAAGTGGTGCACTGGTGGCAAAAAAAGGTCTTTTGAATTTCTCTCCTGAAGAGATGCAGCAGATCAACGCCTCGGGAGAAGAGAACACAGCAGGCATCGCAGCCCTTGGAAAAGCCATGGTGTTACTCCAACGGGTGGGGCTTGACCTGATCAGGGATGAAGAAGAAGCCTTAACAAAACTCGTAATAGACGGATTGAAAAACGTCCCCGGGCTTTCGGTTTACGGGATAAAGAATTCTGAAACCCCCGGGTTCGCTCAAAAAGGAGGTGTGGTTGTTTTCGCCTTTAAAAACAAGGTCTCATTCAAGGTAGCAAAGAACCTGGCCCTGCTTGGTGGGATCGGGGTACGTTATGGCTGTCATTGCGCGCACATGCTGATCAAATACCTGGTGAAAATTCCTCCGAAATTAGAGTGGATCCAGGGCGTGATTGTCACCCTGGTCCCCCACCTTGAACTACCCGGAGTAGTTCGGGTAAGTCTCGGGATCGAAAACAGAAGAGAAGATATTGACAAATTGATTCATGTGTTGGGACAAATCGCCGGGATACCAAAGAAACAGAAGGAGATGGAATCTTCCTCTCCCAATGAAGGGCCACAAATCTTATCGAAGAAGGATATACATAAACAAATGAAGGACTTCGTTAGGGAGAGAGCTGCAATGGTCGGTTTATAAGTTCGAATTATAAAAACAAGTATCTTTATAGTAAAAATTGTTTTATGAAAACATTTACGGCATTCATGGTCCTGGCGATCTTCTTCTTTCTGAGTGCAGTCGGACAGAAATTTTCGGTGGATCTTACCTTTACAGCCGTTAATAATACGGCATTTGTTCAGCTTGACAGTATCAAGGTGATGAACCGCACCCAAGGAGGGGAATATAACCTCCATTGGCCTGATTCTACACTTACGGTTGAGATCTCTGCTGGAGACACGCTGCTGTATATTGGATATGCCCCCGAATACCCAGTCGGGGTGAATGAGGCCAATGGCAAGGACAAAACTTTCCAGCTATTCAGGAGCTATCCCAATCCAATAGAGACACAGAGTGTTTTTTCAATTTATCTCCCGGAAGATGGACCTGTAAAGTTTATTGTTACAGACCAACTGGGAAGGGTGATCACAACTACCTCCTGGACACTCGGAAAAGGGCTTCATTCATTCCGTATCACGCCTTTCAATAGCCGGTACTTCTTCATTACGTCCACATGGAATGGCATCTCCAGAAGCATGAAAATCCTCTCTTCCGGTGTTACATCTGGCAGCAAAGGCACAATTGAATACATTGGGAGCCGTGAAGGAGAACCTCTGCAAAAAGAATCAACTGCAATGCCAGAGGTATTTAAGGAATCAGGTATCCTGGATACTCCTCTTGGAAACAAAACCTACATCTTCCAGTTTGCCTGCAATCAGCCTTGTCCTGGAATTCCAACGGTAGTGTATGAGGCGCAGACTTATCACACTATCCAGATAAACAGTCAGTGCTGGTTACGTGAGAATCTGAATGTAGGGACTAGGATTCCGGTATCGGACCAGATGACTGACAATGGCATCATTGAAAAATACTGCTATGATGACAATCCCGATTATTGCCTGCTTTATGGTGGTCTTTACCAGTGGAATGAGGCTATGCAGTACTCCACCCAGCAAGGCACAGAAGGCATTTGTCCCCCGGGATGGCACATTCCCACTGACGAAGAATGGAAAGTATTGGAAGGGACCGTTGACAGCGAATATGGGATCGGTGAGACTGCATGGGATTGGCTTGCGAATAGGGGTTATGATGCCGGCAAAAACCTTAAGTCTACGAGTGGGTGGCACAATAACGGAAACGGTACTGACTTGTTCGGGTTCACTGCTCTTCCCGGAGGCAGAAGCTCTTACAATGGCTATTTTTACGATCTTTTATATAATAGCTTCTGGTGGACATCAACTGTAGAAAGTTCCACCACGGAGTTTACCAGAGAACTCAGTTGGGGGTCACCAGGTTCTACTCGCTATAGAGGAGAGTACAGGAACGGGTTTAGTATACGCTGTATACAGAATTAGATCTTATCTCCTGGATGCCATCTGCTCAGGATAAACGAAGTACGCAAAGACGAGAAAGAGTAGCTCGATGAGTGGTTGAAACTCAAGCAGCATCAATCCCGTTGGCCCTGATTCGCGTGGTGATTTTCATTGCAAAAAACAGGATAACATAGATAACTGCCATGTTAAGAAGGCAGGCCAATGCTATGCCCCGAAAACTTTCAGGATAAGTATGCAGAAAAGGTAATTCGACATTTGTACAGCGTTTTACCACTGTCAACCGAAAGAGCCTCTCTCTTGTCGAAAAAATTTGTTGGATTTTACCTGTTTGACTAGTTTGCAATAAAATCCAAGCCCATGCGTCTTCTTTATCTTCTTATGATCGTCCTGGTCGGAACCTCTCCTCTCCTCTCCAGATCGCAGGACCCCGGTCCGGTCCTCCATGGTCAGCTGAATCCCGCTGCTCATCCTGTCATCCTTGACATCGTCACAGCCATCAACAAAGACAGCCTTACTGCCACAATGGTGGCGATGGTGAATTTTGGCACACGATTTATGTATTCCGAAAACCGAAAAGTTGTTGCAGAATGGATCGCAAACAGATTCCAATCCTACGGGATTACCGACGTGGTTCTCGACTCCTTTATTGTGGCAGGGGACACCATCCCTGAAGATTCTGTATGGCAATACAATGTTATTGCTACCATGCACGGCATCTCGGCTCCGGAGGAGATCTACCTGATCGGTGCGCATTATGACGACTATTCCGCCGGGGATCCATACCAGATTGCACCTGGCGCAGATGACAATGCCAGTGGATGTGCTGTGGCACTTGAAATCGCTCGCGTCATCCATGCGAAGGGATTTCAGCCCGCTTCCACCATCCGGTTTGTTGCCTTTGCAGCCGAAGAGATGATCGGATACCTTGGTTACAGCGGTAGCATGCATGATGCCTCAAAGATGTTGTCAAATCAGGTCGATCTCAGGCTTGTCATCAACAATGACATGGTGGCAAATACCACCGGAACCGATTTCCAGATTTTGGGGACAGAGATGCAAACCGGCAGAAACAAATGGGCCGGAGTGCTCACAAGCAAATCAGCAGCTCTCTATTCATTGCTTGACATAACCCCGGGTAATTACCCCACCTCTGATGCCACGGAATATTACAGCAATGGATTCCCAGTCGCCGGATTCCAGGAATATGGTATGTATTGGACCTACCATACGATTCACGACAGTGTGAGCAATTGCAACATGGAGCTTTGCAGGGAAGCAACAAAAGCAACCTGTGCCATTCTCCTGAATGAGCAACTGACACCGGTTCCGCAGGATCTGGCTGCCAGCGGCAGACCTTCATCCATCAACCTCCACTGGAAAGAGACCGCCAATGCCAATGTAGCCGGATTCGGTATTTACCGGAGCATCCAGCAGGATACCGGATATATCCTGATTTCCCAGACAGAAAGGATGGATCATCAATTTACCGACAGTACCGTTGCAGAAGGCAGTATCTATTATTATCAGGTGACTTCATTCGATCAGGATGGCTATGAAAGCACCCCCTCTAACATCACATTTGGAGCCATTGCGCCAAAGAACCGTGACCTCCTGGTGGTAAAGGACTCTAAAGGAGGATTCAACAATCCATCCGATTCGGCCATCGTCTCATTCTACCAGGATATCTTCAGCGAAATTCCATTCGATTTCAGTGATGCTTCGGAAGTTGACTCACTGGTTCTTGCCATCCTTGGTAAATACAAAAAAATCATCTGGCTCTCCACTGCCTATTCCAACCAGCCGAACTCCTCCTTTATCCGGCATAGAGGGGAGATCACGCAATATGTCAGAGATGGGGGACAACTCTTCCTGTCGGCATTCCAGCCCAGTTTCCTGATTGCGAACAATGCCACTACCACACTCTCCTTCAGTCAGAATGACGATATATACCGCTATTTTAAGATCGGTCAGGTCAACCGCAAGCCTCCATCAGCCCTGAACGGAGCCTATCCGGTAAAAGGAGAATACGACTCGCTTTGGGTCGATTCGCTGAAATGCCCAACTCCTCCCATTGGACATTTGCTTAACGTTGAATGCATTACTCCTACTCCAGATGCCAGTCTCATCTATCGGTTCAACAGTGCCTTTGATACCAGCTCTGCCCAGGGAATGATGAAAGGGAAGCCGGTAGGCCTGGAATATCTCGGAAATGATTTCAAGGTAATCATCCTTTCAGTCCCTCTTTACTACCTTGACTGTGATGATGCCAAAACCCTTATCGAGCTGATCGTTAAGGAGAAATTCAAAACACCTGTCGGAATTGGAGATCAGAACTCCGGAAAAGCATCGGCATGTAGCATTCAAAACTATCCCAATCCATGTAACAGCGAAACCGTCATAAAATATACCTTGACCTATCCATCTGATGTGAGGATCGAACTAATCGACATGAAAGGCTCTGTTGTGCTCAGTCGGAATGAAGGAGTTAGGGAGAAAGGATCCTACCGCTTAGGGATCCCTGTCAACCAATTGACTCCTGGCATCTACCTGATTGTGCTTAAGACTCACCATGAGATGATCTCCTCACGCATGGTGGTTTTCTGAGCATCTCTTTCTGCCTGATCCAATTGATGACATCCTGAAGTAAGAGGTCGGTTTTTCATAAATTGGGTTAATTTTGAATCGGTTAATTCTATAACTGATGAGAAAAATTATCCTCTCCCTCTTTCCATTGGTCCTTCTCGGCTGCTCAACTGACAAAGCCGATACAACACACTATCGCGAAAAGCAGGCAGATCCATCCGGCTATGAGATTCTTTACCGAAGCGGCAACTGGGAACACCCCGATTATGCAAAACCGTTTGAATCATTTGGGAACCAGCGGATCGTAGTTGAAACATCCGATTCTCCCGGGAGAAATACCGAAGTCTTCATTCCTTGGCGACGCAGCGACAGGGATCCTCAAACCAAGGATCTGATTGTTGTGGATGCTTCCACGAACCAGGTTATTGAGAAGAGATATATCCTGGCTATTACCAACGAATCGGGACGGTTAATTTTCAAACCCAATCCAAATTCATCCCGGTATTATATCTATTTCCTCCCTCATCACTCCACCGGATCCTATTATCCGAAGCTTGAGTATAACAAACCTACAATCTGCCCGGATAAAAAATGGGTGGCAGAGGTTGAAGCAGGCCTGAACGAATCGGACACACTGCCGATGGCGAAAGTTATCGCTTTTGAATCGATCGACGACTTCAACAGCTTTTTCCCGATGGAGGTGATTGCCACTACGGAGGAGGCGAACAGGTATATGGCTCAGAATCCAGCCGACTTTTACCTCTTTCCCGAGTATCGTAAATACCCCATCCGAATGGAGGATTTTCTGCCTCAGCGCTGGGTGGCTGACAGCTTACAAGTGAACGGACTGGCTGATACAGCCATGCGGGGAGAATATTTTACCTTTCAGGCCGGACTCTATTCTCCAAATCACAACCTGGAGGATGTCACGGTTGATTTCACCGATTTAGAACAGCGAAACGGCTCTGTTATTTCAAGAGAGAACCTTACCTGTTTTAACCTGGGTGGCATTGATCTGAATGGGAAGCCCTTTTCTAAAAGAGTGGATGTTCCTGCCGGAAGAGTTCAAGCTTTCTGGTTTGGACTGGATGTTCCTACAGATGCCGGCGTGGGAACCTACCATGGCCAGATCATCATTCATGCCGGTGGACTTGTTCCCGACACCTTGTTTATCAAGCTGTTTATATCCTCAGAACGAGTGGACAATCATGGGGATGACAACCCCGAAATGATGTCGCGGCTGCGGTGGCTCAATTCGACTGTTGGCACCGACGAAAATGCCATCATCAGGCCCTTTACACCTGTGGTTATCTCCGACAAAACCCTTCGCATTCTGGGCCGTGATATTGAGTTAAATGAGTTTGGCTTACCGGAGAATATCTTTTCCTATTTCTCACAGGAGATGACACGGCTGAAACCGGAGAAAGAGCGCATCCTGGCAAATCCTGTCCGGTTTGAGATCACTGACAGCAAGAGAACACAGATCGCATGGGCGCCTCAATCCTATACTGTTCAGCAATCCCATCCTGCCTCGGCAACCTGGCACACCATCAATCAGTCGGCAACGTTCGCCATGGATGTTTCAGGCAGGCTTGAATACGATGGGATGCTTGATTACCAGATTCAGGTCATTGCCAAAGAGGATATCACCGTTGATGATATCAAGCTTCTGATCCCCATGCAGGAAGATGCAGCCATCTACAGGATGGGATTGGGGCTGAAAGGGGGCAGGTTGAATGATGCTATCTCCTGGAAATGGGATGTCACCAAAAACCAGGAAGGGATCTGGCTGGGAAATGTGAGCAATGGGCTGCAGTTTGTGCTGAGGGCCGAAAATTACGAGCGACCGCTGAATACCAACTTCTATCTTTCCAAGCCGCTCAACCTGCCTCCCTCCTGGTACAATGACGGCAGGGGTGGGATCAATATCACCAAAACGGATCAGCTGGTGCTGGTTGAGAATCACAGTGGTGAACGAACAGTCAGGAGAGGCGATACGCTGCATTTCAACATCCGGTTCCTCATTACACCGTTTAAACTGATCGATACGAAGGAGCATTTTAACACCCGGTTTGTCCATGCCTACCTGCCCATCGATTCTGTGATCAAGCTGAACGGAACCATTGTCAACGTGCACCATGCCAACAAAATCAATCCCTACATCAACTATCCCTTTTACAACCTTAAGGAGCAGAAGACCTACATCGATGAAGCCCACAGCAAAGGCATCAGGGTAAAACTCTACAACACCATCAGGGAGCTGAGCTACAAATGCTACGAGCTCTTCGCGCTGAGGAGTCTGGGCGATGAGATCCTGAACGACGGTGAAGGAGGAGGCCACAGCTGGCTCCAAGAGCATCTCGGATCTCATTATCACTCCGCCTGGCATGCCACCTCCGTAAACGATGCTGCCATCCTCAACAAGGGGACATCCCGGTGGACCAATTACTACATCGAGGGGATCAACTGGCTGGCAAAGAACCAGCAGATCGACGGCCTTTACCTGGATGATATCGCCTTCAGCAGGGAGACCGTAAAGCGGATCGCCAATGTGCTGAATGCCAACCGGGACTCCTGGGTGATTGATCTTCATTCGGCCAATCAGTTTAATCCCCGCGACGGCTTTATCAACAGTGCGTTTCTATACATGGAGCATTTTCCGTACATCTCCAGGCTGTGGTTCGGCGAGTATTTTCAGTACGATCAGCCGCCCGATTACTGGCTGACGGAGGTTTCGGGGATTCCTTTCGGCCTCACCGGAGAGATGCTTGAAGGAGGGGGTCATCCTTACAGGGGTCTGGTGTATGGCATGACCACCCGCGTGTATGGGAGCTTCAATCCCGGTCCCATCTGGAAGCTGTTCGATGATTTCGGGATCGCCCAGAGCGAGATGCTGGGCTACTGGGTGGAGCGATCACCGATAAAAACCAACCATAAAAATATCGAAAGCACCATCTACCTGAAAGAGGATAACGTATTGATCGCTATTGGTTCCTGGTCGGATAAGGATGAAACGGTCACCCTGGAGATCGATTGGAAGACCCTCGGGTTTGAGCCGGATCGCGTCAGGTTGTTCAGTCCTGAAATCAAGGATCTGCAAGGCTTTCAGAGTTTTGACGTGCACCAGCCAGTCACCGTGAAAAAGAATGAGGGGTTGATTTTGATACTGGAACAAAAAGAGAATTGATTCACCTGCAAGGTAGAAAATACAAAATGTAAAATGTAAAATGGCAATCTCTTTAAGATGAACAAGGTCGCACTTTTTCCCGGAAAATACATCCAGGGGGCAGGGGTTCTGACCCAACTGCCGGAATTGATTAAGTCTCTGGGTAATAAAGCCCTGATGCTGGCTTCTCCTACTATAAAAAACACCGTTTTGCCTGCTTTTCCCGATACATTTGTCCATGACCGGTTAACGATTGATGCTTTTAAAGGCGAATGCTGTGAAGAGGAGCTGGAACGTGTCGCCCTCTTGTTCAGGGAAATAGATGCGGATATCATGATAGGCATGGGAGGTGGAAAAACGATCGATACAGCAAAAATCGTTGCCGACCGTGTTGGGAAACCCGTGATCATCATCCCCACCATCGCTTCCTCGGATGCACCCTGCAGCGGGTGTGCAGTAGCCTACAACCGATCGGGTCATTTTGAAAAGGTTTATTACCAGAAAATGAATCCGGCCATTGTCCTGGTAGACATGAATATTATCGCAGCCGCCCCTGCCCGGTTCCTCGTGTCAGGGATGGGAGATGCACTGGCCACATGGTTTGAAGCCCGGTCATGCAAGACAACGAATTCCATGAACGAGTGCGGAGGGACAAGCCTGCTCGCAGGCATGCAGTTGGCCAGATTATGCTATGAAACCTTGATAAAACAGGGAGTGACGGCAAAAAAGGACAATGCGGCCAACCGGATTACCCCTGCCCTGGAAGATATCACGGAGGCCAACATCCTGCTGAGCGGGATCGGGTTTGAAAGCGGGGGCCTGGCTGCAGCCCATGCCGTTCATAATGGCCTGACCATGCTGGAGGAGACCCATGGCTTTTACCATGGAGAAAAGGTCGCATTCGGAGTGATCACAGGATTACACCTGACTTCAGCAGCCGCAGAGGAGATTAACCAGGTATATGGTTTCTGCGAAGTTGTTGGACTTCCAACAACATTGGCATCCATTGGAATTCATGAACCACTCCCCGAAAAATTAATGCAGGTGGCAATAAAAGCTACCGAACCCGGTAGTTCCATTCATCATGAAGCAATGAAAGTTACACCTGAGAAAGTCGTTGAAGCCATGGTAAAAGCCAATCTAACGGGCAAAGAGAGAGAATAAAGTTTTACATTTTACCATTTGCTTTAAACCACCCTATCGCCTCCCTGATAGCAGTCTCAATCGGCGTTTGAGGTAACTCTAAAGCTTCTACGGCTTTCTTCCCCGAATAGTAGTTTTCAAGGCATAAAAGCCGGGCATTGACCAGGCTCAGGGGAGCAGGTCTCTGGAGAAGTTTTTCGACTATGGTCCCCCCCATACCAATGGATTTTAGCAGCAATCCGGGAAGCCCCAACGAGACAGGTTTTTCGCCGGTTACTGTGTTCAGGATGCCAAAGAAATCCTTATAGGTCAGGTTTTCGTTTGCCAGCAGGTAGCACTCGCCAATGCGTCCCATCGTTAGGGCGTTGCAGGTGCCGATGGCGGCATCCCTGACGTGGATAAAATTCTTTCCTCCCGGAGGCGAAACCTGAACCTTTTTCCCCATTCCCATCAGGATGATCCTCCCGCTGGAGGGTTTGGAGTCATAAGGTCCGATCATAAAGGTTGGGTTGACCACAATGGCAGGTATGTCGCTCTTCTCCACCTCTGATAAGACGAATTGCTGCGCAACAAATTTACTGATCATATATCCGGACCCGATGCGAAAACCGTTGAACTCGGAAAGCTCCGTTCCAGGCTTCTCTTTGGTCCCGTTCCCAAATGCATTGGCGGAGCTGACAAACACGAAGCGTTTGACACGATGTCTTTTCACAGCTTCAATGACATGCAGTGTGCCGTGCACATTTACCGGTTCGTAATGAGAATAAGTGGTTGGCCATTGGCTGGTGTTTGCTGCCGAATGGATCACAAAATCACATCCTTCCACCGCTTTGTTAACCGATTCTTGATCCAGGATATCACCATTCTCCCGGTCAAAATCCACACCTTCAATCCCCGAAAGATCGCTGGTTTCTCTTGCAAGTATCCTTACATCATATCCCCGATGGACCAGTTCCCTGACGATGTTGGCCCCGAGTAATCCATTGGCGCCAGTTACTAATACCTTATCGCTATTCGCTTTTCGCTTTTCGCTTTTCGCTATTTCGCTTTTCGCCATTTCGCTATTTCCTTTAAGCCGCTACCCTTCTGCTCTCCGTGATCTCCCTGGTCATTGCTTTTGCCAGGATCGGCACGATCATCGTCGACGGGAGTAAGGTCATCAGCAACCGGTTGAGTTTATTGGCAAACCCGGGGACAATGACCCGCTTGCCTTTTATCACTCCGTTTATCGCTTTTCGGGCAAGTATCCTGGCAGGAAGCAATCCGCGCTTCCCGTTTTTTCCCTGGCGGAGGATCCGGATTGTGACATCCGGATTGGTTAGAATAGGTCCGGGATGCAACACACTTACCTTCACGGAAGTCTTTTTTAACTCCTCCCCAAGGCTTCTGGAGAAACTGGCGACAAAAGCTTTGGATGCCGGGTAGATGGTCTTGTAAGGAAACGGACTGAATGCTGCCATGCTGGAGACATTTATTATATGGGCTTCCGTGTGTTTTCTCAGTTCGGGAAGCAACAACCGGGTAAGCAAAGATACGGCTGTAATATTTAACCGGATGATCTTCTCCAGGAAATCGGGCGAGGAGTCGCCAAAAGGAGAGGTACCTCCGATCCCGGCATTGTTGATCAGAAAATTCACCGGGTATTTTGAAAGGATATCTTCCACCATATTGTGGATCTCCACACTGCAGGTGAGGTCCCGTTCATAGTACCTGGCGATAATGGTGTACTCCTTTTGAAGCAGGTCACAAAACACATCGAGATTCCTTCCCGGTAGTGCCACGAGAATCAGGTTATGCCCCAGCGATGCACATTCGATCGCCATCTCCCGGCCCAGGCCATTGCTGGCGCCGGTGATGAGGGTGAATGCCCCTGAACCTGCCCCTGAATCCACTAAAGGGGACTTACTCTGCTTCGCAGTCTTGTCCTTCCGAAGGGAGGGGTAAGCCCCCTTCAGGGGGTTTGGTGGCGATCCCGAAGGGAAGTAAGCTCCCCCCACTATGGGAACTCCCAGCACAATCCCACCCAGAAGAAGGTTGTAGAAAATCATGATCTTACAGGTTTTGGGTTACACATTCGCGAAAAGCCGTCATCGTTTTGATCATGTTGTTCTGGATGATCGGATCGGTAATCCATCGGGGAAATGAGGATGGCTGATTCGAAAAGATCACATACTCCACCAGGGTGCGCTCCGGTCCGGCCGATACCAGTTTCCAGGCTCCCTCCATATGGGAGATACGTGTCACGCCATTAACGGCCGAGAGGTAATCAGGCTCTCCGTTCAGTAAAATTTCAGTATACGTACGTGAATGATTCCGGATTTCATAGTGTATGATGCAATCCTGGTCATTAAACGGCCAGGGGATCGAGAACTGGATATAGGAGTACCAATTGCCCGGATCAACCGTATGTACCCGGTGGTAATCGCTTGTCCCCTTCATCCAGGAGGTAAAGGAAGCATCGTTGAGAAGTACGGAGAGGGCTTCACTTGCAGGAGCATCCACCGCAAAGGTTACTTTCACCTGTCGTGCCGACCTATTTTCATCAACCGGAAGCCATCGGGTGTATATACAAATATCATTTTCCTGTTTGACCAGGGTAAAAGGGGTGGTTTCCGTTGATAATCCGGGTTCGCTTTCCGGGATTGAACCCTTGGAGGGAGTTTCCGTTAGAGTTACTCCCCAGAGCAGGGCGAGGCAAATTACTGTTTTCATGAGATTAAAGTCTTTGGATATTACCGCTGCCGGAGATATGCGTGTTTATAATCGGATTTCCTAAGTAATAGACGTTTCCGCTACCGGAGATGGTGACTTCCAGCAGTTTCATGGCTTGTACATAGGTGTCGCCCGATCCGCTGGTAGTGGTATAGACATCATCAGCCTCCACATACTGCATCTCAATACTGCCGCTGCCGCTGATCTTCAGGTCTTCCCTTCCTGATGTTCCTGCCATCACCTTGATGTTCCCCGATCCGCTGATGTTTGCGTTAAACCGTTCGGCCTCTATCATCGAAACGGTAATGCTCCCGCTGCCGCTTATATTGGCTGAGAGATCGGTTCCTGTCCATGGAGTGTCCACATAAATATCCCCCGATCCGCTAATATCAAGGGTATTGACACCGGGAGCTGTGATATAAACCCGGATGGGGTCGTGGGGGCCCAGGTTGATTCCATTTTTCAGCTTGATGACCAGATTGTTTCCTTCAACCTGTGTGATAATCCGGTCCAGCACATTCTGCTGTCCCTGGATCTCCAGAGAATAATCAGGGCCACTGGTGAAATAGACCGACCCGGACATGGAAAGAGAGATCCCGGAATATCCTGAAATACTTCTTGATTCTGTTACTGTATCACCTTTCCCTTTGATCTTTTCGCAGGAGGTGAAGCTGATTCCGATAAATAGGGCCATAACGGCCATCATCATTGATTTTGTTGTCATTGTTGCCATTTTAAGTTTATTGATTTTATTGGGCTAAAGTCTGATACCGGCTGTGATTCCGGGATACATTTTAATATTGATATTTCCGTTTGTCTGGTCGTAGACCTCCCAGGGAGCAATGTGTGGCGTGACAGGATCGCCATATTCATCCGTGATATCTGATACCGTCACATTCCACGACAGACCACCCACCAGCGTTACACCTCTTGTCAGCTTCCACGATGCAGCCACCTGAAGCTTGTTGAGCAGGTTCAACCGATTGGTGAACCACTCCCCTTCATTCATCTGGTAACACAATCCTTCAATAGAGAGGTCCCATTTTTCTGCGAGCGGGATCATGCCGCCTAAGCCGTAACCCCAGCCCCATACGATCATGTTGTCTCTATAAGCAGCTCCCACGGATAGAATATTGTAGAATTTTTTAACACCTGTTTTGAAGCTGAAAACTCCATACATAGTCTCCGTTGCAGCGAATTCAACCCCGATGTAACCATTTCTTACGAAACTGAGGACTCCGATAGGAACCCCTCTTTCCAGTGAGTCGACATAGTTGAATGGAGCAATCTGTACCCCGTTGAATTTCCGGGCAAAGTTGAAAAGGCCGGATATCTGCATCCCTTTCAGATGACCGGCATTGATGTTGGTAGCACCTGCAATCTGAACACCCTTCATCTCTCCTGTATTGATATTTCCAAAACCGGTGATCTGCAATCCCGTATTATTCCCTATGGTGATGTTCGTAAATCCGCTCATCTGGGTTACTTTGCCTCCTTTGGCATAATTCCCGAAACCTGAAGCCTGGAAGCCTTTTGCCCGCCGGGTAGCCACATTCCCGAAACCTGAGATTTGTACGCCCGAAAGTGAATCCGTCACGATATTCGTAAAACCACCACACTGCAGCCCTTTGGTCTCTTTGGTTACCAGGTTGATGAATCCGGCGAACTGCCAGGCATGAGCTGATTTGAGTCCAATATTGAAAAGTCCCGAGAACTGTGCCCCTTTTATCTCACCGAGAACAAGGTGCCCAAGTCCGGAGAACTGCGCCCCCCTCATGTCAGATTTCAGAACACTGACCAGACTTGTGAACTCGGTTCCATTCAGTCCACCTGCATAACCGGTAAGGATATTGATCGAAAATTTGTTTGTGATATCCCAGGAGTTAAGTCCATTGGTTCCGAGGGGAGTGGCGAAGCTGAGCTGAAAGGTTCTGGTCTGGGATTTTGACGAGTCGGCATCTTGTGCGGATAGGGCTAGTGAAGCGATCAATAGGATGCATGTTCCAAGTTTGTTAATCAGGTTCATTGTATAAGAAAATTGGTTATTGGATTGGTTTGTTTCCCTGAAGACAATTGTTGAAACAGATACCCCTATTCCTGGGTGAAAAAATTTTAAAGGGAGGTATTACCTTTAAGTCCTTTCCTGGATTAATGCAGAAACTGTTCTCGCAGATTCTCGCAAATTTAACCGCAGATTTGCGCCAATATAGAACACTATGATTATGAAAGAGAATGAGATTTCTTATGTAATCAGGGGATGTGCATTTACAGTACATAAAACCCTTGGCCCGGGTTTGCTGGAGTCTGTTTATGAAGCAGCCCTTAAATACGAACTGAAAAATGCAGGGATGAAGATAATCAATCAACTCGGGGTCCCAATGAGGTATAAAGAGATAAAATTTGATTTTGGATTCCGGTTGGATATCCTTGTTGATGATCTCGTTGTAGTTGAGATAAAATCTGTAGATTCATTACTTGACATTCATCATAAACAATTACTAACCTATTTGAAGCTTATGGATATGAAGCTTGGGATATTGATAAATTTTAATACGTTAACCTTAGATAATAAATCAATGGTTCGGATTGTCAACAACCTATAATCAGCGAAAATTTGCGGTTAAATCAGCGAAAATTTGCGGTTAAATCAGCGAAAATCTGCGAGAAATTCTTTAGAAGCGAATGCCCACCGTTCCGCCTACCCACATCTGCAGCCGCTGGTACCCTTTTACCTGATCAAAAAAGGTATAGGGTGCGATTCCATCGGGTTTGAAGGATCGTGTTTCATCAAAGGCATATAGATTATAGGTTGGACCTCCAAAGAGGGCAAGGTGCTTTTTAAAACGGTACTCCAGGGCAGGGAGAAATTTCGTCAGGGTCCCGTGAAGAGCCAGGCTTGGTGTGGTGGAGAAGACAAGTCCGGAGATGATATTGAGGTCCAGGGACCATTTCGGACCGAATGCAAACGATGTGCCGATCCCATACATATAATTCACCATCCATGAGGTTCCTGTTCCAACCTGAAAGATATTGTAAAACTTGCTCGTCCCCGACTTGAATGCCACGTTTCCATAAAAGACTTCATCGGCATAGAGTTCGAAGCGGTGCAGACCGCCTTTATGCACGTAACTAAAAAATCCAACCGGGACCCCTGTTTCGATCTCCCTTGAAATATTGAATGCACCCAGCTGAACTCCAACAACTGATTTAGCATAGTTTACCAGGCCGCCAATCTGAAGCCCGGTAACGTTACCACTGGCAATATTGACCAATCCGGCGATCTGAATCCCATAAACATGTCTGCCGTAATTGAAAAGGCCGCCAATCTGAGCCTGACTCACATCCTTGAATGCGATATTGGTCAACCCGGCAACCTGCCATCCGTCGGCATGACCGGTCGTGATGTTTGACAGCCCTCCAACCTGAACTCCCTGCATCTTGCCTTCAAGGTAGTTACACAATCCGCCGATCTGGGTTCCGGTAAGAGTATCGCGCTGAAAGTTCATCAATCCTGATAACTGAAGTCCTTTGAAATGGCCCAGGTTGACATTGAACAATCCGCCCACCTGAACTCCCAGGGTCGACTTTCCCACAATGTTTGCCAGTCCGCCCACCTGAAGCCCACGAACGTCGCGGCGAACAATATTGACCAGTCCCCCAAGCTCAAAGCCGTTCACTCCCCCTGTATAGCCGGCCAGCAGGTTGAATGAGATCGCACTGGTATAGGACCCTTTGTTCATCCAGTTGGTTCCCACATAGGGGATAAGTGATACCTGGAAGGCCCGGGTTCCGTATACCTGAAGGTTTTCCGATGTGATGAGCGCCTTTCGGGGCACCAGAATATTCACCAGGGCCATGCTGTCGATGAGGTTTACCTGCAGTGTGGCCGGACGGGAAGATACTCGGAGGATATCGCCGTATAAGGGTTTAAGTGGAACGTTGAGAGAGTAATCTTTCACAGGCCTGATGAAGATGACCGTATCGGCATAGCCAGCTTTTGCAAAATAGAGTCCCTGGATATCTCCTCCAACCGGGAGTTCAAAGGAGTAGTGTCCCTGTGAATCACTCAGTACCGATTTTCTCCTGGAAACCTCAAATACCGTGGCATCTTTAAGCTTATGACCCGTTCGGCCATCCTGAACATACCCATTGATCAGGTATTCGGTCTTTTGATTTGAGGCAGGTCTTTCATCCCTTGGAATATATTGCATCAGGATCACATGGTTCCCAACCTCCTTGTTCCGGATGTTTTCTCCAAGTAGTTCTTCCAATACTGTCCCAACTTTGGCATCCTTGATGTTGATTGTGACAAGGCTGTCTCCATTGATCAGATCGGCATTGTATGAGAAGCTGAAGTTTGCAACCCTGGAAATCTCTTCCAGGGCCTCATACAGGGGTACAGAAGAGTAGGAAAGAGAGATCCGCTTTGAAAGGTGGCTTCTCTGGCCTGCAGCGGGAAGCGCGAGACCCGAAATGATCAAGAAAAGACCTATCCATCTACCTGTCTGCTTCCCCACAATCATTCCCTGTTAATCGATACATTCCGTTGCTTTTCTCAACTGTAAGGCTAAACGTATCAGCAATTACATTGAGGATTATTTCAATGGGCTCATCGGAGAAAAAGGCGGTAAGCCTGCACGACGATATTGCCTCTCCCGAGAGTTCTATCTGAACATGGTAGCAGTGTTCCAGCAAGTCGATCACCTCCGCCAGGGGTGTTTGCCTGAATTCCAGCTTCTGGTTCATCCAGAAAAGCTCATCCGGATTGTGCTCCAAATCAACGACAGGTTCGTCAGAGTCAACAGAGAGCATGCCCTTCATCCCGGCAGTGAGCAGAATTGATGCCGAATCTCCGGTTTGCGGATTTACATGATAGAAATTTACTTTTCCCGTACTAACAATCACCGCTACACCCTGATCCGGGTAAGCACGGATATCAAAAGAGGTGCCCACCACCCTGATTCCGGCATTTCCGGCCTGAATGATAAATGGTTTCTGTGGATTGGGTGTCACCTCAAAGAAAGCCTCGCCCAGCAGTGTAACTTCCCGATACGCGTCGTTAAAGGCTTCAGGATAAAGAAGGGTGGAATTTTTATTAAGTGTCACAACCGAACCATCAGGAAGTGTATCAGTCACCACCTCTTCCACACTCGCCATCATTTGGAACTCATCCTGAGGGGTAAAGGTTCCGAACCACCAAAATCCCAGTGCGATAAGAATCACAGCGGCAATCCCGGATGCCCATCCAACGAATTGCATCCGGATGATCCTTCCATTCCTCGTTGTTCCTGTTTGCTTTTCAGCCAATTCAATCCTTGCAGAAAGCCGTTGCCAGGCAGCAACCGTATCCACCACTACCGGAGGAGGGGCAAGTTTGCCTGTCTCCATCCACAGAACCTCCAGCCTGTCCAGCGTTTTCCGGTTGGCTTCACTTTTATTCAACCACTCTTCGATTGCCCGTTTATCTTCCGTATCGCCCTTCCCGAGTAGGTATTGTAAAAGTAGATGTTCGTCTATATGATTGTTTTGGTTCATCCCTTTGTATTCCATTGACAATTCAAAACAAGAAAACCCCTATCTGCAGGGTCAGTTTTCTATACTATTAAATAGCAAAAGCAGAAAAGGCAGGTATTCGGCCAGCTCTTCACGCAAAAATTTCAATGCCTTCCCCATCTGGTTTTCAACTGTTTTGACTGAGATCCCAAGTTTTTCGGCAATCTGCTGGTACGTCATTCCATCGTACCTGCTCATCACAAATACACGTCGCCGCTCCATCGGCAACGCATCGATAGCCTCCCTGATCCTGATCTCCAGCTCAGAAACCATCATCGCATCTTCATGGGATCGCTGCAAGGTTGAATCTTCCCTCTCTTTATAGGATTTATATTCCTCCCGGATGCTGACATGTTTCAGCATGTTGAGGCAACCATTGCGAACGGCGCGAAAAAGGTAACTCTGGATTGATGTGGTTATCTCCAAACTCTCCCGGTTGATCCAGATCTTCAGCATCACCTCCTGAACAATCTCCTCGGAGGCATCAAGGTCCTTTAAATACCCATTGGCATAGGAACATAACTTGCTGTACCAGGTGTTGAACAATTGCTCAAAATGGGCTTTTGTCTTGATTTCGAAACCGGTAGGTATTATAGCAGCGATATCTAAAGGTGTTATTTTTTGAATCTTCGCAAAGATACAAGAGTTATTTTATTGAATATTGATGATCAACTTTTAACAACGATTTTTACATCTATATTTGACCATATATTTCTTCAAAACCCTTATTCCAATTGAATACCCTATTGTGAATTAACTAACAGTCTAAAAATGAGCAAATTATTTTTTTTTTGTGAATCTATTCACTAATTTTGAAATAGAATTACATCCTAACCCTATACCAAACCATTAATTTTTTAATTTCTAAGTTATGAGCTCAATAAAAAAGAAATTTGCAGAGAAAGCAGGCCCCGTTGCTGCGGAGGTTAAAACCCTGCTGAAGGATTACGGAGAAACCGAAATTGGCAAAGTCACCATTGATTCTATGATCAGTGGGATGAAAGGGTTGCCGGTCCTGCTTACACTTACGTCAAAACTTGATCCTCAGGAGGGAATTCGGTTCCGGGGATATTCCATCCCTGAACTTCAGGAGAAGCTCCCCAAACTCAGCGCCGATGATGAACCGCTGCCGGAAGGGCTTTTTTACCTGATGCTCCTTGATGAACTTCCAACGATGCAGGACGTCAAGGAACTTTCTGACGACTGGAAAAAACGTGCTGTTCTTCCCAACCATGTAAAAAAGGTACTGGATTCAACACCCTCCGATTCAGCGCCCATGGCCGATTTTGCCATCGGGATCCTGGCACTGGCCACCGAATCGGAATTCGTAAAAGCATACAATGCGGGTGTCGGAAAAAAAGATTATTGGGATTCCACCTACGAAGATGTGATGAACTTTTTGGCCCGGTTACCATTGATCGCAGCTTATATCTACCGGAAACATTACCACAAGGGAAACCACATCCCGGCTGATCCTGGCCTCGACTGGTCGGCCAACCTGGCTCACATGATGGGCTATGATGATCCTGAGATTTACAAATTATTCAGATTGTACCTCACGATCCATGCCGACCATGAAGGCGGAAATGTATCGGCTCACGCCACACACCTGGTGGGATCGGCACTGAGCAACCCATTCTATTCCTATGCTGCAGGTATGCTTGGCCTGGCAGGCCCGCTTCACGGCTACGCCAACCAGGAAGTAATTGCCTGGATTTGGGACATGATGAAGGAGATTGGAACCGAAACCCCAACCAAACAGCAGATTCATGAATTCTGTGAAAAGACGATCGCTGCCGGCAGAGTTATTCCGGGTTACGGACATGCCGTATTGCGCAAGACCGATCCGCGGTTCTCGGCACAGCAGGAATTTGCCGCCAAATATGCCAAGGGAGATGCCTTCGTACAGATCGTGAACGACCTGTATGAGGTGGTTCCGCCGATTTTAGGATCCATCGGAAAAATCAAGAACCCCTGGCCGAATGTAGATGCTTATTCCGGTTCATTGCTGATGCATTATAACATCAAGGAAGCTCCTTTCTACACAGTACTCTTTGGCGTTTCGCGCGCGATGGGCGTTCTGGCATCCCTGCTTTGGGACCGCGCTATAGGGTTAAATATTGAACGGCCCTCTTCGTTTACCCTCGAAGGCTATAAGAAAAAAGTAGGAATGGTATAACTAACGATAAAAACGAAAAACATATGAAAGTAACAGTTGTAGGCGCGGGGCTGGTTGGTGCCACCTGCGCCGATGCGATCGCGCATAAAGACATCGTGAATGAAGTGATCCTGATTGATGTCAAAGAGAACCTCGCTGAAGGGAAAGCACTGGATATGTGGCAGATGTCACCTATCGACCAGTTTGACACCCGGGTTGTTGGCTATACCAATGACTATAGCAAGACAGCGGGTTCCGACGTCGTTGTACTTACCGCCGGCGTTCCCAGGAAACCGGGGATGACCCGTGACGACCTGATCTCCATCAATGCAGGGATTGTAAAGACCTGTACCGAGAATATCATGAAGTACTCGCCGGATACGATCCTGATCGTTGTTTCCAATCCGCTGGATGTGATGACCTACTGTGCCTACCTTACTGCAGGCATTGATTCGTCACGCGTCTTTGGTATGGCGGGCATCCTTGATACTGCACGGTACGGTGCATTTTTGGCGACCGAACTGGATTGCTCCCCCAAGGATATTCAATCCATCCTGATGGGAGGCCACGGCCCAACGATGGTTCCGCTGCCTAGGTATACCACGGTTGCAGGGATCCCCGTAACTGAGCTGATCGACAAAGAAAAACTGGATGCCATCGTTCTCCGGACTAAAAATGGCGGAACAGAGATTGTCAACCTCCTTGGAACCTCTGCCTGGTATGCACCAGGAGTGGCCGCTGCCCAAATGGTGGAAGCGATCGTGAAAGACCAGAAACGGATCTTCCCATGCTGTACCTGGCTTCAGGGACAATATGGCGTGAAGGACATCTACCTGGGAGTGCCTGTAAAACTTGGCAAGAAGGGGATCGAGAAAATCATTGAACTGAAGCTCAACGAGGAAGAGATGGCACTAGTCCACGCCTCTGCAAAAGCCGTCAAGGAAGTGATGGAGGTCCTCGACAACATGAACGCTGCGAAATAACGATTTACAGCAATCCATTATGCAGGGGTTGTCTCTACAGAAAGAATGTTACCACGAAGGAACACGAAGCACATCACAAAGGAATACAAGAAGCTGAATAACAGGCATTTATTCTTTGAGCGCCTTCGTGAAATCCTTTGAGTCCTTAGTGGTTAAGTCCTTTTAAGACAACCCCTGTTTTTTCATCCCCCCTGGCATTTTTCCCTGACGACCCTTCCTGCCCCACAGGTCATTACTGACCTGACCCAGTGATCCTATCCCGTTTTTTTCGATGAAATCCCCTTTTTTGCCGACGAACAATTAACTGTTTAGTTGCATAACTATTTTTTTAGTTATATATTTGTATCGCAAATTTTATCGCTATGACACCACGCATGATAAAAGACGAGTTGAGGGAACTCACCCGGGCCGAAGAGGAGGTAATGCAGATTCTCTGGGAACTGGGACAAGGAGTGGTCCATGACCTGCTGGAAAAATTCCCTGAGCCAAAACCCGCTTACAATACGGTTTCCACCATCATCCGGATCCTGGAACAGAAAGGGTTTATCGACCACAAAGCATATGGTCGCACCTATGTCTATTTTCCCTTAATCTCCAAAAAAGATTATGCAAAGTCCTACTTCCAGAGGATGGTCGCCAATTATTTCGGGAACTCGTATCAATCACTCGCCTCATTCTTCACCAAAGAGGAGTCGCTCAGTATCGATGAACTGGAAAAAATTCAGAAACTCATCGGGGAGGAGATCAGGAAACAAAAATCCGAAGGCCATGAATGATCTGCTCAGATACCTGATCCAATCGTCGGTATGCCTCACCGCTTTATATCTGGTCTACTGGCTTTTTTTAAGAAGAGACACCTTCTTTACAATCAATAGAATCTACCTGCTGCTTTCGGTTCTCTTTTCTCTTGTCATACCTCTGTTTTCATTTCAGTTTACGGCTTCAGGAACCATGGCCCCTGTTATGATTTTCCTTGAACCTGTTCTGATTACTCCTGAAAAGATCGAATCACTGGCATCCAGTCACCTCAGCTGGATGGAGGCAATTGGAATCGTTTACCTGACAGGTGTTGTCATCTTTTCACTCAGATTCCTGATCCAGTTATTCCAGCTCTTGCTGGTCATCCGAAGGAACGGAATCACCCAGCGGGACAGCATGCGACTAATCTTTGTCGACAAAGGATACTCTCCATTCTCCTTTTTTAACATGATTTTTATTAAGAGGGAACTCAGCGAAAACGGACAACTCGAGGCTATTCTTCGACATGAAGAGGTTCATATCCGCCAGTACCATTCCATGGATCTGATCCTGACCGAGATCCTGACCATCGTCCTGTGGTTCAACCCTTTTGTCTGGCTCCTGCAGCGATCCCTGAAAAGCCTGCATGAGTTTCTGGCCGATGAGGGAGTAATGAAATTTGGCTTCAGGATGAGAGAGTATCAGCAATTGATCTTCGATCAAACACTTGGTAAACAAATTAACAATCTTACAAATAACTTCAATGTATCACTCATTAAACAACGTATTATCATGATGACTAAATCTCGTTCAAATGCAGTAGCCAGGATGAAGATCGTTCTGGCTCTGCCCGCCATGATGCTGGCTCTTGCCTCCTTTTCTTCTGCCAGCGCCATTTATCTGACAACTCCTGAGAATTCAACCCGCACCGGAAAAACAGTTTCAGTTGAGCAGCCATCAATTATTCATTCATCCAATTCCCAGAAAGAGGATTCCGTATTCACAGTGGTGGAGAAGATGCCTCTCTTCAACGGTGGGAATGAAGAACTGTACAGTTACCTGAGTAAACATATCAAGTACCCCGACGAAGCCAAGCTAAAAGGAGTACAAGGAACTGTATTTGTGACATTTATCATAGAAAGAGACGGATCCGTCAGCCATGTTAAAATTCTTCGTGGTATCGGAAGTGGTTGTGATGAAGAAGCCTTCCGGGTTGTAGAATCCATGCCCAAATGGACGCCTGGATACCAGGATGGAAAACCAGTCAGAGTATCGTTCAACCTGCCGGTCAAATACAAACTGGCAAAGGAGAAAACGCCGGAAGAACCTGCAAAAAAATAACACCAATGCTGCGATGATTACCGGCCAGTCACAAATTTCAGAAAGGGCGGGATAAACTGCTTGACATGGGTCTCCATCGGCATATGTCCCGCTCCTTTAATTTTTACCAGTTCAAAATCGGGGAATACACCGAAATTTATTTTAGCTGTTCGCAGAGACACCCAGCTGTCTTTTGTTCCCCAGATAGCCCTCACAGGAACACTGGTGAGCGTTCTGGCATCCAGGTTCTCTTTTTCTCTGTTATTCACATAAATGTTGATCAACGCCTCGGCCGAACCCTCCGTCTCCAATGGAGTAACATAGCCCATTACCTCCGTAGAATCGGGAATCCTGCCGTAAGCGCTCTTCAACAGCTTGTAAAACCGCTTGTAGGTGATAAGATTCCTGTCGGCATAAGAGATCATAATTTTTTTTACCTGTTTCTGCCTCATCATAAACATCGCTGTGCTATTCAGGTTATTGGTCTTCCTGAATAGTGTCCCGGCAATGATGATAAGAGTTTTCGTGAGTTCCGGATGGAGGATCGCCATCGCCTCAGCTGTCCCCCCGCCCATAGAGTGACCAACGATGATCCATTTGCCGACATTTTCAACTGTATCAGTACGGTCGGGGCATGCCCCGACCGTACCTTCACCATCCTCACCACCATCACCACCCCTTATTTCAATCCTGTCCAGCAGTTTCCACATAAACATTGCGCGGTGACTATTTGAATGGTTGAAATCGAGGCTTCTCGAACTATATCCTGCTCCCGGAATATCAGCAGCAACAACCTGGTAACCCAGGGATACCAAGGTGTCATAGAGATTCCGGAAACAGAATGTTGAACCGGCAAATCCATGAACAAAAAACACCTTCCCCGCCGGCTTTTCAAGCTCTCCGTTCCATATCCGGTAGTGAACAGAAAACCCGTCGATGGTATCGAAGTGCGAATTATCAAATGGTTTTTCTTCTGATTGTGCCAGAATAGTGAGAGGCAGCAAAAAAAGAGTCGGGAATAAGGCGATGTAGCGTCCGAACAGGATCTTAACCATATTTTGAGTACTTTTGTTCAACAAATGTGCCATTTTTTTTTCAATCCTCTATCGAAAATCGGAAAACCTTATCAATGGGAACAAAACGTTCAACTACATATTTACCTCTGATCCTTGCCCTTGTACTGTCGGCAGGAATTATTCTGGGCCTTACCATCAGCTACTTCACCGGAAGAATGGCTTTCTCTTTTTCAGGAAAGCAGGATAAAGTGGGTAGTGTTATCGAATACATCGAAGGCAATTACGTGGATACGATCAGTATCAGTACATTGGAAGAGAAGTCGGTAACAGGACTTCTGGAGAAACTTGATCCCCATTCAATGTATATTCCAGCGAGTGAGTTTCATGCCGTTACCGATCCCCTTTTGGGAAGCTTTGAAGGAATTGGCGTCTCTTTCAGGATGGAAGGAGATACCATCACGGTTATCAATCCGATTCCGGGAGGGCCATCCGAACAGGTTGGCGTGAAAGCTGGCGACCGTATAGTGAAAGTAAATGGGGAAAATGTGGCTGGAAAGAAATTATCCACTACCGATGTGATGCGTCTGCTCAAGGGGCCAACCGGTACAACTGTGGATGTTACGGTATACAGAAGAGGAACCCCCGAATTGGTAGAATTTACCATCATCCGTGATGTGATTCCAACCTATAGCCTGGATATTGCCTACATCATTGCGCCAGGCATCGGCTATATCCGGCTCAACAACTTCTCAGCCACAACCTATGACGAGTTTCACCAGGCACTTACCGAGCTTCTGGAAGCTGGTATGAACAACCTCATTATCGATCTTCAGGGTAACACCGGAGGATACCTCCAGGCGGCTGTGAATGTTTCAAATGAGTTGCTGGAGAAGGGAGATCTGATCGTTTACACCGAGGGGACAAATCACCCCAAAGAGATGTATTACGCCAACGGATACGGCCTTTTTAAAACCGGAGAGCTGATTATTCTGATCGATGAATGGTCGGCATCAGCAGCTGAGATCGTAGCCGGTGCCATTCAGGACAACGACCGGGGAACCATTATCGGCCGGCGTTCATTTGGCAAAGGACTCGTTCAGGAACAACTGAGCCTGCGCGATGGATCCGCTGTTCGGCTGACCGTAGCAAAATACTATACCCCCACCGGACGCTGTATCCAGAAACCTTATGAGAATGGCGGAAAAGGAGATTATTATGCCGAGTACTTTCATCGAATCGAAAATGGTGAGCTTGAGAACGCTGACAGCATAAAAATCGCCGATTCGCTGAAATTCACCACCCCTGGCGGGAAAGTCGTCTATGGCGGCGGTGGAATTGTTCCTGACATTTTCGTACCGGTTGAAAGAGATGAAAGCCTTACCTACTATACACTCCTTATCAATAAGGGGCTTCTTTACCGCTACGCATTCGATTTTACAGATCGTCACCGGAAGGAGTTGGACAAATTCAGGGAGTATAGCGATTTCAATGAGCAATTCAGCGTAACAGATGAAATGTACCGCGACATGATCTCGTTTGCTGACAGTCAGGGTGTCAAACGCGAAGGGGGTGATTTTGAGGCTTCTGATTCACGGGCCAGGGTGATGATCAAAGCCTACATCGGCCGGAACATCCTTGATAATGAAGGCTTTTTCCCGCTCCTTAACTCTATCGATCCTGTTTTTTTAAAGGCCGTAGCGACGTTAAATGAGAAATAATTAATTTATATTTGTTCTAAATAGCTTAATTTTCATAACTTTGTATCTTAAAACCACTATTAATATTTTTGATCATGGTACACGAATTACCGAAATTACCCTTTGCAATGGATGCGCTGGAGCCTTACATTTCAAAGCGTACGCTTGAGTATCACTACGGCAAGCACCATCAGGCTTATGTAAACAACCTGAACAAACTGATTCAGGGAACCGGGTTTGAGAATAAATCGCTGGAAGAGATTGTTCGCTCTGCTTCCGGTGGCGTTTTCAACAACGGTGCCCAGGTGTGGAATCACACGTTTTACTGGAACTGTATGAAGCCTCAGGGCGGTGGGGAGCCTTCGGGCGAACTGTTCGATGCATTGACCAAAACCTTTGGTTCCGTTTCCGAATTCAAAGAGAAGTTCTCGGCAGCAGCTGCCACCCTCTTCGGTTCAGGATGGGCCTGGCTGGTTAAAAAACCGGACGGTTCATTGGAAATCGTTCAGGAGAACAATGCCGGAAACCCGCTTCGTAACGGTCTTACCCCCATCATGACATGCGATGTTTGGGAACATGCCTACTACCTTGACAAGATGAATGCCCGGCCCGAATACATCGCCGACTTCTGGAAACTGGTAGATTGGGAAAAGATCGCCGAACGCCTCTGATATGTATGGGCGACCTTTCAGGTCGTTCTCTCAAACACCCCTACAGACGCCCCCCTTGGGGCGTTTTTTATTTCACTGTGATTAGTGCGTCAACACCCAACTGGGAGATTCCTACGCTTGGGTAGTGTGTTTCCAGATTAATTGCTGGATTTCTCAAATTATTCTACATTTACAGCTACCTAATCTGCTACTTGATGGAAGATCACTGTCCCTTGAATGATCATTTTATAACACAGAGTATCAAGCTACTATTTTTTTTAACACTCATTGTTCATCCTCTTCTCCTTTTCCCCGACACGTTACAAAAGCCTTATTACTGCCACCGGGAGACCATCAGGATCCATGACTCGGGTTTCAGCTCAATGATCACCGTCACCGGGCAAACAGTAAAAAGTGGCACTACCATTAGATTTCCGATATCCTCAATGACGGAAATGAGATCGTATCAGGCCTGGGAGCGAAAAAAGGGAAAAATGAAAAGGATCAAAGAGATGCATTATCATTTGCGTACAATACCCATGGGTAATGAGTTCTACAATGAATCACAATCCCTCGCCACATTCACTCTTCCAGAAAATATCTTTTATAAAGTCCAATATGAGACAGGATGCAACGAGCGGATGCTTCTGAACTTTCTCTCTTTTAATCCAACTCTTGCAGATACTACTGTTTACATTCTGGTGGTGCCAAAAAATCTGTCGTTGTTTTATCGAATTACCGATACTACTTATATAGAGCAGTTGGATGTCGACAGTACGGAGAGTGATTCAGTGATGAATTATCGATTCTCTGCGATCTCCAAAGAAATATACAGGAGTATTTCACTGGTGAGGGAATCTCCGTTTTACAACGCGAGGTCAAAAGTTCCCGGAATTCAACTGGTCATTGTCCCGTCGGAATTCAAAGCAAATCCTGCTCAATACATGAACCTTTGGTATACCCAACAACTTAAGGTTTATATCAACCCAACCCCCGCATCTGAAGAAGTGATCGAAGATATCGTCATGGGAGCCGTGCAGCCCGATTCTATCATTTCCAGGCTTTATTATTTCGCCCGTGACAAAATCCGTTATATCAATGTATATAGTGGAATGGAGACCATCATTCCTAAAAATGTTAATGACATCCTTGATCTGAAAATGGGAGATTGTAAAGACAAGGCCAACTTTCTCTGCCAGGCCCTGAAACATGAAGGATTTGATGCCCGCCTTGCGATATGCTCATCAAGGGACCATCCGTTTGATATGGATTTTCCCTCTTTTTCAGGGGGGAATCATATGATATGCGTGGTCAGAAATCAGCGCGATCAGGGATGGATGGTGTTGGATCCTACTAATCAAGCCGGATCCATCTATCGGCCAGGAAGTTATATCGAATCAAGAACCCTGTTTATCCTGGGAATGGATGGAGAACCTGTTTCAACATTCATTGTTCCCTTAACTGAAAATAATGAGATATCACTGAATATGGACCTGCAGGAGGAAGGTGAAAAGCTTATTGGCGAGTTGCACCTTGCTTGTATAGGATACGCCGGTGATTTCCTCCGGGTTGCACTTCGGGTATCAGGAAATATAAACCACAACCGGTTTCTCATGGAGTTCCTTCATTCTCTTGCTTCCATGAATGACTACAGTGATGTAACTTATGATGTTCTGGAAGATTCGGTGCTGATCCACTGTCGTGTCGCAGTCCCTGCATCTATGATCACTAAAACCTCCGGTAAATACTATATACAGATGAAGTTCATCCCATGTGTTCATAAGAACTTCAGTGAAACAGGGTCTGATGACCTGCTCATCAGCTATATCATTGCTGATCGTGCCACTATCCTTATCAGATTGAAACAACCCATCACTTCCTTAAAGATGAATACCACAAGTATTTCCGGCGACCCTATGTTTATATCCACTGCCCGGTCATCAGGGAATATCCTTGATCTGCAGTACGCTCTCCGGATTAAAAGCACCGTCATACCTCCAAAATCTCAAAAGCAGTTTTTTGATTGCATGAAACAAATTGAAAAAATCTTTAATGATGTTATCGTTATTGAAACAGAGGAATAAGTTACAGCTATCGATGCTCTTTATGTTCCTTTCGGCTTTTCTGCACGGACAGCCAAACGGATATACCTGGTGGACTCCGGGAGTCATTACTCCCATTCCGGATTCTCTTTTAACCCGGGATGCCGTCATGGTAAATTATCAGAAAACCCTGGAATTTCACGGTGGAATCTACTTCTCAGTAACAGAAGTAAAGAGAATCAGGATATTATCTTCTCTGGCACGGGACTTCTTTTCCAATTTCTCCATTGTGATTAATCACGAGTATGAAGAACTGATTTTTCTGGATATGAGAACAATAAAACCGGATGGAAAAGTGATCGGACTTGATCAGTCGGTTATCCTGAAAAATAAAATAGACAGCGATAACGATGGCTGGACAGAATTTACGGAATACAAAGTCCCGGTCCCGGGTGTTGAGATTGGAGATGAACTGGAGATTATCGTTAAAGAAAAAATATCGTATCTGGCAAGTCCGGTATATTCTGCTCAAACCTTTGCAAAAAATCTTGGTAATGCCTCGTATTTCTCAGCCGGAATAGATGAACAATCGCTGACCAATATTTTTCTTCATAATGCCCTGGTTACGCTTCATGCAGAGTTTACCCTCTTAGTACCCTCTGATCTGCAAATCACTTACAAATGTTACAATGGATTCCCAAAACCAAAGGTAACTACCGATTCACTGGTATGTTTACAGGTTGTTATGAAAGGGCTCCCGGCTATTGAAAACAGAAGAAATGCCTGTATAAAATGCGAGCTTCCTTATCTTTCATTTGTCGTTATACCGGTAACTCCATTCCAACACGCATTATTCGTTACCCCCAGCTGGGAAAATACCTACTCGTATTGTGTTGAACGATATGATCCTGATAAGGCCAGTTATTGGAATAAGTCCAATGCCTTTTTCTCCTATTATGAAAACAAGATCAAACCCCTGAACGACTCCGGCTCATACTATCAATTCAAAACATTTTACAATTATGTCCGTGAAAACATTCAGATTAAACCTATCCCATATTCTGAAAGGGAGTATACAATTGGGTATTTCTTGTCAAACGGTTATATGGACAAACATAACCTTATGAAAGCCTACAGGAAGATGCTTGAATATCTGAAAGTTCCATACTACTACTGTTTTTTAAGATCAAAAACTGAAGGGCCCTTTGATCTGACATTCTACCGTAAGGATGAAGTATCTGAGATCTTGCTGGCATTTAAGGATGAAAAGGGTGTCTTTCATCTAATTCAACCTCATGGATATTACGGGAATACCTTTTCTATCGATGAGATTTCACCTGAATACAGGGGAACAGATGCGGTTCTGGCCCGGATGGAGGATAGTCTCGAGTTAAGGAAAATGCCAATCCCGGAACATCCCCTCCGGGATAATTATGTAATGATGAACGGTAAAGTTGAAATATCTGGTTCAGATTCGTTGATCCACGGTTCCATGAAGATGACGATCGGTGGGGATTACAGCACATCATCCAGGCATTTGTGGATCTTCTTAGATTCTCTGCAAAAGAAGAAGGGAGTGCAGATGGAGGTTACAAACAAGGTTTTCAGGGATGTGGGAATTGATTCACTCTCCCTCTATTCAAATTCCAATGTCTATCCATATCCTTTCAAAGTCTCATATAACATTTCTGTTGCAAATAACTCAGTCAGAATAGAGGATGCTGTGTATAACCTTCCCATGCAAGGAATTATAAAAAATCTATCCCGGGAAGTATTGACCGAAAACAGGATCCTGGATCTCTATTATCCATATGCCTTTTCTGCCGACTATAACATAATGCTCAGCTTTGACCATCCCGTGGAGATATTAAACATTGACAAATTCAATATTCAGGAGGACTCCGATATTGCCAGCTTCAGCTCTTCAATGAAAAGGATTAACGACAAGGCGTTTATCCTTGCAACCAAGTATACTTTAAAAGTACCGGTAATTAAAAAGGACAAATTCCCACTGCTTATCAACGTAGATAAAGCCTCTGAATCGATAACCCAGATCTCTTTGCTGTATAAGATAACAGGAGAATAGCAGATAGCGTCTACTCGACCGTAACCGATTTAGCCAGGTTCCGGGGTTGGTCAACGTTGCAGTTCCGCATTACAGCGATATGGTAGGATAATAATTGTAATGGGATGGTTGCAACCAGCGGAACAAGCATCTCTTCTGTCTCTGGAATCTCGATGCTGTGATCGGCCAGGTTCTTTACGGTTTCATCCCCTTCATTGATGATGGCGATAATTTTTCCCTTCCGGGCTTTTACCTCCTGGATGTTGCTGATCACCTTTTCGTATGTCCCCCGCTTGGTTGCAATCACGAAAACAGGCATCTGCTCATCAATCAATGCGATCGGCCCGTGTTTCATCTCGGCCGCAGGATATCCCTCGGCATGGATGTAGGAGATCTCCTTCAGTTTCAGCGCTCCTTCAAGTGCAACCGGGAAGTTATACCCTCGTCCAAGGTACAGGGCATTGGTTGCATTCTTATAGATCTTTGCAATCTCCCTGATCTGATCATTCAATTTCAATGTCTTTTCAATCTTCTCCGGCACGGACAGAAGTTCGCATAACAACCTGTAATACTGTGATGTAGGTATGGTTCCTTTTTTTTCAGCCAGAAGGAGGGCTAACAGGGTCAGCACAGCCACCTGGGCAGTAAACGCTTTGGTTGAAGCCACACCGATCTCCGGTCCGGCATGGGTATATACGCCTGCATGGGTTGCCCGTGAGATGGAGGATCCAACCACATTGCAGATTCCAAGGACTGTTGCTCCTTTGCCTTTTGCAAGCTCTATGGCCGCTAATGTGTCGGCCGTTTCGCCCGACTGGGAGATAGCGATCAGCACATCATCTTCGTTGATGATGGGATTCCGGTACCGAAACTCGGAGGAGTATTCCACTTCAACAGGAATCCTCGCCAGGTCTTCAATCAGGTATTCACCTACCAAACCGGCATGCCATGATGTTCCGCAAGCGGTGATAATAATCCGTTTGGCATTAAGGATCTTCTGTATATAATCCCTGATGCCACCCAGAGTAACCAATCCCTGATCCAGATGCAGCCGTCCGCGCATGCTGTCGTGTATGGACCGGGGCTG
>Ga0351835_1011_pt1 | contig 50040 bp, 40 predicted proteins | sample BONcelHFGM3001D3_FD_206756 | JGI IMG/M metagenome (GOLD analysis project Ga0351835, IMG submission 206756) | Enriched cells from coal bed in the Powder River Basin, Montana, United States - BONCAT cells FGM rep1 HSBNCT.FGM.300.1.D3 ... | reverse complement strand
GGCTATGGGCAGGGTAGTGGTCTCGGCCTGAAACTTTGCCGGGAATTCGTTGAAAGGAACGGCGGAAAAATCTGGGCTGAGAGCACTCCAGGGGAAGGCAGCGTTTTTCGGTTTACCCTCGCTAAAAAAGCGAGTTAGCCATTTCAATTATCTTCGTTAAACATGTAAACCTTAAAGGTCCAGGCGTAATTGCAAGGTGGATTCTTTCGCATGGATGCGGGAATCTCAATACGAAAACCGGTTCCTTCCTGACTCCACTTCAACTTCCCTTTTTTCCCAAGGAGTTCAATCACTGATCCTTTGGAGGGCTGAAATCCATCCACAAATACCGTCTCAGGCATCAGGACTTCATCTTCGCCAGCCAGATATATCAGGTAGATCGTTCCATCTGGATTGGAAGTGAACCGTATGTTCTCGTATCCTGAAGGTGTAATCGGGCGCGACCCGTAAATAGCTTCACCATTCAATGCCATCCAGCTACCAATCTCCTTCAAACGGATATAGGCTGTATCGTGCCACGTTCCGTCGGGTCCGGGGCCGATATTCAGCAGATAGTTCCCTCCTTTTGAGACAATATCAGCCAGCAGGTGAATGATTTTTCGGGTAGGTTTGTACCGGTCGTTGGGTACGTACGACCACGATCCGGCCATTGTCATACAGGTCTCCCAGGGATAGTCAAGCAGTTCGCCAGGGATATGCTGCTCAGGGGTCCGGTAGTTTTCATACTTCCCTCCCACTGCCCTGTCCACCACGATAAGTCCGGGCTGATGCCTGCGAGCCATCTCAACGATTCCCGCCATGTTGATATCCTGTCCGTTCTGAGGAGCAACCCAGCCGCCATCCAGCCAGAGGATATCCATCTCCCCATAATCCGACATTAACTCTTCTATCTGGTTGTAGGTGAAATCGCAATACTTTTGCCAGCGTCCGGGATACTTCTCAATGCTGTAGTTGACATTCCTGTCGGGGGTGGCCCACTCCTCAGCCCAGTAGTCATTGCAATGCCAGTCTGGCTTTGAGAAGTAAGCTCCTGTCCAGAAACCCTCTTCCCGGAAAGCATCAAAGATCTCTTTTGCTACGTTGGCCTCAGGATTAACAGAAAACGGGCATCCGGCATCTGTGATCCGGTAATCGGTTTGCCTCGTGTCAAACATGCAGAAACCATCGTGGTGCTTGGTAGTGAATACGACATACTTCATCCCAGCCTCTTTTGCTGCTCGGGCCCACTGCTCCGGGTCAAATCCCGTCGGATTGAATGTATTTTTCAGTTTCTCGTATTCACGGCAGTAGTCCACGTAGTTTTTCATCTTTCGCGTGCACCAAGGCTCATCTTCGGAGCAGAGCGACCAGGATTCCACGATTCCCCACTGACTATAAGTGCCCCAATGCATCAGCAAACCAAACTTCAGGTCTTGCCATTGATCGAGTTTCTCAATAACCAAAGGATCTGTTTCCGGAATGTAGGGATGATCCTCCTGTGCCAATGATGAGAAAGAGATCAGAAAGATTACGATTATAGTCAGGTATCGCATAATGTGAGAGTTTCCCTCAAAACTACAAAAAAAAGAGGCTGTCTCAAAACACCGAGGCAACCTCTCTGAATAAGTTATGAAAACAAGAAAGTTATTCCTACTCAATGATAATCAGCGTGTTTCTGCTCCAGCTCACCAACAAAAGGAATATTTTCCTGGATCATGAGGTTGGTCACATTGTTGATGTAGGTCTCAAACTGGTAGAATTGGGCTGCTTTTACAGGACCAATTTTCTTCGCCATCTCATGAAAATACCTTTTCTGAAGGTTTTTAAAATTGATTTCCAGTTCACAAGCTTGGTCTACCAGTTTGGTTGCCTGCTCAGGAGTGATGTTACTGATGGTATTGATGTACTCGTCGGTTAGTGTAATCCGTTTGGAACCTAACGCCTGGCGCTCGATCTCATAGGTTTTGTAAATGTTCCAGAAAACCGAATCCTGCTCGGGTGTAAAAGCCATATATTCGTTCAGCATGGCAGTTTTCTCTGCTCCGAAATACTGCTGTACGAGTTGAATATCGCCCTGGGATACCTGGGAAAAAAGAGAAATAGAACCAACCAAAAGAGTTGCTAAAAAAAGAATCTGCTTTTTCATAATCCTAATAATGTTAAATGATGAATATCTAAATATTAATTACTGAAAGCTACTTACCTAACCGGAAAATCAGGCCTCCGGTAAATCCAAAATCAACCAACGTTGAGGTAACATACACAGAACTTCCTCCGCCACCGGTACCATAATAAAACGTGAAGCCACCACCCTGAATGGGTATCAGCATCTGGGCCTGTAAACGGAGTCCGAAGTACTTATTAAAATAGACCTTCACCCCACCATCAACTCCCATGGCGAAGAACCAATAACTGTAATACTCTGTTGTTTTAGGAGCAAAGTAAGCAGCGCCAAGATTAAATCCAACAAACGGAGAAACGGTAGAGTTAATCCTGAAATTTTTGGTGGCACCAACCATAAAATAGTTCTGACTCAATGGGATTTCATCTCCCGAATACCCTGCAATTTCAGGTACTCCTTTCGTATCAATACGGTTGTAAATCAGATCAACGTCCATTGAAGGAGAAATTCCAACACTGATCATACCCCCGTACTGAGCATTCCCGTTGAAACGCAGGCTTCCGTTTGTGGTATTCCAACGGGCCGGAAAGACATACCCGCCGAAAGGCGTGATTTCTACTGTTTGTGAGTATGCAACTATCTGACTTGCAACAAGTAAAATAAAAATGAATAGATTTTTTTTCATCGCTTTTATTATTTGGGCTGACAAAAATACAGCATTTAAATTTACTTTAAAAGGAAACCAAATGATTGTGAAAAAATACTGATTAGTAAGTATCTGCTTTTGTATTTTTTTAAAACCAATTGTTTACTTTTGCTGTTTATAAATTAGCAGCTATATGAAAAAAATTGTACTCGTTGCGGTATTGTTCTTTTCCCTTTTCAGCCTTACACAGGCACAAAATTTTTACACCCGGCTCGGAGTAGGTGTTTCCGGCGGAACCTCCTCGAATCTCGATATTCTTTACAGCTATTCAGGCACTGAATCGGACCAGGTTGTAACGGTTGTGCCGGTTGGATTTGGCCGGGGTTTCACGGGAGTTGCTGCTTTTGGTTATAAACCCCTGAAGTATTTAAGTCTGGAATTGGGGATCAGCCAGTTCATGGGACTTCCAAGAATAGCAGATTCGGTCATGAAAATGCCGGGTGGATCTGCAATAGAAGCCAAGGTTAAGGGGAATATGCTTTCCCTCCAGCCTTCCATTGTTATCCATCCTGGGTTTGAAAAAATCGATCCGTACGCCCGTATCGGATTCATCCTTGGGATCCGTCCTGTTGTCAACGCAATGGCTAAGGCGACTATTTCAGGCACAAATCCACCGGTGGAATCAGAGGCAATACGTCATTATTATGGTGGTGTCGCAGTTGGACTGAATGCCGCCATGGGAGTCAACTGGACATTAAATTCACTGATCTCTGTGTATGCCGAATGTTCTTTCAATAGCATCAATTACTCTCCAAAATACAGCGAAGTGGTATTTTATGAGAAGGACGGCGTTGATCAATTGTCCACATTAACAGTAAAAGAAACAAAAACAGAATACTACGGGAGCATCCATCCCGATGAAGTAATTCCGGATACAAGTCCCGATAAACAACTTCGAAAATCTTTGCCCTTCAGCAATGCTGGGTTCTCTATGGGCATTCTTTTCAACTTCTAACATTTTTTATTCGCTAATCAACTGATATTCAAATCATTTAATCATGTAATATTTTTACCTATGAAAACAAACCTTAGTTTATTAATTCTAGGTGCAGGGCTTATGTTAACCATGGCCTGCACAAAGTATCCTCCCTCATCGGAGAGATTGCTTGAGGATCTTGCCGTTATTACACAGTACGATACAAAGGCTGATTTCAATAACTACAAGACATACTCGATCCCAACCTCCATCACTAAAGTTACGGACAAGGACACAACCGAAGTTACGACTCAGCTGGCCATGGATATTCTAAACACAATTGCAAAGAATATGGATGCCAGGGGATTTGTACAGGTTGCTGCAGGTGTAAAACCCGATGTTGGGATTCAGGTTGTTTATTTCCAGAATACTTATGTTTACTCCTATTCCTACAACTGGTATGGATACTATCCATACTATTATTACTATTACCCGTATTACCCGGTATACTACTCCTCATACACTACCGGAATGATCAACATTGAGTTTGTTGACCTGAAAATTGTGGACCCCGATAACCAACGTTTGTATGTCAGGTGGAATGCATTTATTCGCGGGCTTCTAACGGGAACGCATACTACTTCTGAAATTACCGGCAGCGTTGACCAGGCCTTCACCCAAACACCTCAGTTAGTTACATCAGCCAAGTAATAATATATAAATAACATCACAATGAAAAAGATCTATTCAATCATTATACTTACATTTCTTGCTCTCGGCGTTGTCCAGGCACAGGAATCCAGTGGTATTGGTTATACACCTACCTCCTATTACACCTTTTCATGGAATACAACTTTCCCTATGGGAGATTTCAGCGATTGGGTAAGCTCGCCAAGCCCTGCAGGCTTCGATTTTGGGGGTCGTTATTTTGTAAAGAATGGGCTCGCTGTTGGATTTAACATTGGATGGCAACGGGTTTCAAAAATCTATGATCAGGAAACCTATTACATTCCAGACCAGGGCCTGGCTATCACAGCAGAGAATTACAGATTCACATGGATGGTTCCTTTCCAGGCAGTTGTGGCCTATCACCTCATGCCGGAGAAGATGATTTCACCCTATCTTGGAGTCGGGATCGGGGGAGATTATATGGAACATCACCTGTTGATCCAGGAATATGATATCTATCAAACCCAATGGGATTTTTCGCTTACCCCTGAAATTGGCGTCCTGGCAAAATTCGGGAGATTCTCCAACTGGGGAGCATTGGTTGCCTTCAATTACAAGTGGACCACCAACAAAATTTCGTTTTACCAAACAACATCAAAAGACCTGTCAATGTTGAACCTCAAAGTAGGACTTGCATACATTATCAGGTAACTTGTTACAATCAACCGAGATAGGCTGTCCCAAAACATGAAGGGCAGCCTATCTTATATACTTTCAGTCTGTTCATATCATTGGTATGTATTAATTTACCAGAAAATGAAAAAGTCAATCGCATTATCGTTGCTGCCAGTCATACTGATGATTCTGTCGTTAAGCTTGTTTGCCCAGCAGGCCGACACAGCTGTGGCCACAATTCCAGCCCTGTCCGACACACTGAAACCTGATACTGTCAAACCCAAAAAAGATTGCCAGCAACAGGCAGTTGGTGATCTCATACATAATCTCTTTGGTAAAAATAAAAAGGAGAAAGCTCCAAAGCCACCTAAGAAATTTATGGCCCTGATCCTTCCCAACATCAGCTCCAATCCTTCCAACGGTTTCTTGCTTGGGATCGGAGGAACCTTCGGATGGTATATGGGACCCAAGACAACCACGAGGGTATCTGCGGCGCCATTTACTGTTGCCGTTACTTCGAAGAAACAGCTGATATCATTCGTAAAATCAAACATCTTTACCAAAGAGGACAACTATTTCCTTCAGGGCGACTGGCGTTTCTATTTATACAGTCAGCCTACCTACGGGCTTGGAACCAACGCCCCTGATTCGGGGAATATCCCCAGCGAGTTTCACTGGGATGGTGAAGGAGGAGACCTCGATTCAGCTGCCTTTCCGATGAAATATAATTATGTTCGTTTCCATGAGATCGTGAACAGAAAAGTCGTAAAAAACTTTTACGCCGGGATGGGATATCATTTTGATTACTATTACAGCATTGACGATGAGAAACTGAACCTCGATTCTACCCCAATTCTGAATACGCCTCATTATGCCTATTCAACTAAATATCAGTATAATAATACCGAATACATGCTTTCGGGGATCAGCGCCAACCTGGTGTATGACAGCCGCGACAACCAGGCAAATCCCTACAAAGGGATCTATGCCAATCTCAACTATCGCTATAATTTCACATGGCTGGGTAGCAGTGAGAACTCATCGGAACTCTGGGCAGAATTCAGGGCCTATGTCGGACTCTCAAAAAAAACACCACGTCACCTGATCGCTTTCTGGGCTTTCGGGGATTTTAACGTGACCGGACACATGCCATATATGACGTTGCCCAACCTGGGAGGCGACCAGCGTGCCCGTTCAGGCAGGGGATACACAAACGGTAGGTTCAGGGGGCCCAACCTGGTCTATGGGGAGGTTGAGTGGCGTTTCCCTATCACACCCTGCTCCAAGATCCTTGGAGGTGTGATCTTTGCCAATGCCACCACCACCGACAATCCCGACAGGGGTGTTGGCCTTTTTCAGTATATTAAACCAGCTGTTGGATTTGGTCTCAGGGTGATGGTCAATAAGCACTTCCGTACCAACATCAACCTCGACTTTGCATTTGGCTCAAAATCTTCTGGATTTTACTTCTCAGGGCAGGAGACCTTTTAAAGATCGTCCTGTAAGGGTCTGGGCTACCAGATCCAGTTGTAATCCTTGGCTTAAATGACTGGATTAACAACATATTTTAAACGGTTCACTGCATTGACATGCAGCCTGAAAAGCAGCTTGCTTTGCGTTGTTGTTTTCATCCTTTGTAGTACTATCCGGCTTCAGGCACAAAATTCCATTATCTCGGGTGACAGCCTTCTACTGGTTGAAACTACCATAAAAAAGATCTCTAAAAACGCTAATTTCACCATTCTACCCGCACCAGTTTACAATTCCGGCAATCGCCTTGGCTTCATGATCCTGCCGGTTCTTGTGTACAATCTGAACAAGGAGGATAAACTATCTCCACCCTCATCCACTGCCCTTATGATCTATTTTGACCTGAACGGAAGCTGGATGCTTGCTGCCAGGCAAAATCTTTTCTGGAACCAGGATAAATGGCGTGCTTCACTTTTTGCGGGATATGGTGAATTCAGGGCAAAATTTTTCGGAATTGGCAGGGATACGATGATCATCAATAATAACGACAGCAATTATGTTTGGAGTCGTTTGAATGGATTCAATGCGAATATGACCTGTTACAGAAAGATCATTTCACAATTCTATGGAGGATTGCAATATATCTATTCCAGCACTAACCTGAATGGCACAGATTCCATCAGCGCGGTAAAAATTGAACAGCAGGGGCTGACCATGGGTAAAAGCACCGAAAATATTCTTGTCCCCTCCCTGATCTGGGACAACCGCGATAACATTTTCTGGACGATAAAAGGGTATTATGCGAGCTTGACACTCCAGCTTGCCAACAGCATTCTTTTCAGTTCATCCAACTATAGTATTCTTTCTGGCTTTGTAAACGGATACCACAAGCTTCTGCCTGACAACAACCGGCTTACACTCGCCTGGCACGTTTACACCCAGCTCGGATGGGGGACTCTCCCCTATACCCGGATGGCCATCTTCGGACGGGGCGATAACACGACCGGGTATACCCACGGGAAATATGTAAATAACTCGGAGATTACCGCCCAGGCAGAGATTCGGTACGATGTGTGGAAATTTATTGGTTTGGGAGGGTATATAGGAACCGGAAAAATATTTTCGACCTTTGAAACTTTCGGTCATTCAGTCTGGCTCACCTTTGGCGGAGCCCGTTTCTATGTTAATGTGCTTCCCTCCCGGAACCTACGTTTAAGGCTTGATATCGCTGTTGGCAGGAAGGATTTTGGGGTGTATGTCGGGGTTGGCCAGGCATTCTGACCCGGTTTTCTCAGAACGTCTCGTTCAGGTTGAAGAAGATTCCTTTGGTGCCATCGGCCCCTACTCCGAAATCAATACACAGGTTGGAAAGCGTTTTTCTGCTGAACATGATCCGCAAGCCTACCCCTGCTGCTGGATCAAAGTATTCGCCAAGTTTCCGTTCGCCGTCGTCGGAACTGGCTGTTGTTACATTCAAAAACACCACTCCACCCAATATTCCCGTATAGGGACTGATCGGAAACCGCCACTCAGTCTCTCCATAAATAAAATTCACTCCCCTGATGCTTCCCTGGATGTACCCTCTCCCTGCCCGGTTATACATATCCCAACCCAAAGCAGGTAGCCCGAGGTAGGGAACAGCTCCCCCTTGGGTAAACTGTCCGAGAGCCCAGAACCCGATCAGGTGATCGGGACGACGTTTTGACAGACCGATATAGGTCCGGAACTCCGTGTTCAGCATCAGGCTGTTTTTTGAACTACCGAGGAAGGTAAAGTTTGGACGGAACGAAATGTTTGCGAGAGACCCTTTTGTTGGCCGGATGGTGCTGTTGCGGCTATCCAGTAGAATCTCCAGGCTTAGTCCGGACATTGTATATTTTTCAGGATTAAATCCATGGTCTGTGCTGTAGGTGTAATTGCTGGTCAGTTGCTGCGGGATAGTGTCGAGATTTAACTTATGGTCAACAATGTTGGTAAAGGCATCCAGGGAATATCCGATCCCTGCATACCAGTATCCTTTAATCCGGAAATAAAATGTTTCATACAGCCTGAGGTAATCATAGTTCAGAGGTTGGGCATCAGGGGGAAGGTCAGCTGTCTCTCCCCCATCGTTGAAAATCAACCCACGGTTCGTATGCATTTTTATTCCGGTTCCCAGTCCGTAGGTAGGCTGCGAGAATATGAGGTACCTCCAGTCTCCCCTTAAAATGAACCTGCTTCCGTTGGTTACAATATTGGATCTTAACAGGATCATGATTTGTTTTGCCGTGGTTATGTTAACGGCTGCGCTGACGGCAGAGATGGGTGTGGTTGTAAGATCACCAAGGAAGATCCCTATTGTGGAATTGACACCAATCAGGGCTCCGTAAGCAGGGTTGTAGCCGATATAAGGTGTAACTGCAAAATAGGGCTTCCTGATTATGATAGGTTTCCTTGTAAGACTGTCACGTTTGGCACGCTTCTCTTTTTTAATAAAGATGCTGAAGACATCATCCTGATGAAAGGTTTTTACACTATCCTGGGCCGGAAGAATAATTGGGCCCCACAGCAGAGCAGTTAACAGAAGTAAAAGGGAACTTGATCTTACCATTGGGTGTTGATCTTAAACAGGCCGTTCAGGGAAGGTACCCCAGTTGCTCCATGATGGCAGCAGCATGCTCCTTCACCAGGCGAACGGTCTCCTCCTGGGGTGGAACTGCATTGTGTTCGGGGCAGGGATTGTCGGTAAGGAATTTTTCCATGCGGGCAGAAGCCCTGCCGAAATCACCCAATCCGAGTTGTTCATACATTGTTTTCAACTCTCCAAGCGGATCTGATACAAAGGTATCCATTTTCACTTCAACGAGGTTAGAGGATGGAATCTTTTCCTTGTCCAGAAAATAAGCATTCATCATCCTGGTATACATGCCAACCACTTTTTCACGTGAAAATCCTGAGGGCACATCCTGCAACTGCACTCCGGGAAAAACTGTCAGCATGAACTGGTAGAGGGATTCAATGACTTTATAGGGGTGGCGGTGAATGAAGATGAATTTCGCTTCCGGGAACATCTCGAGCAAAAGTCCGATACGGGAAAGGTGACAGGGATTTTTCCCGATATAACGGGTGCCATGCGTATTAAATTCAGCCTTTGCGATCATTGAAAGATATGCCTGCTTCCAGGCGGAGATCTTAGCCGGAGATAGTTTCCCTGTATAAATCTCATTTTCAATGATCTGATCGAACTCGGCCGGGAAAAGGAAGAATTTATAGATGGTGGAGGATTGCAGGTTCATCATTCCGAAATCTTCCTCCTGGGGAAAATCCATATCCATGCTCACATTGTCATAAGGCCTTTGGGACGGAAGATACTGATTGGTGAACGGCTTCAGCCACCACGATTGCGTCAGGAGTATATTGGGAAAGACTGTTTGAAACGTGGTTGTGTATGCTGCTTCCGGGTCCTGGCAAAGAAGGTTATGCAGCAAAGTAGTTCCGCTCCGCCAGAAGCCAATAATAAATACAGGGGGATTCTGCAACCGGTGATTACGGAGACGATCTCCCCAAACTATTCGTTCAGCAACGTTGAAAACTTCAAGAATTCCGGCAGCTACTTTGGAAAGGAAGAATTTTTTTCTGTATCTGGACTCAACGGTATGATTATCCTGCAGGTCACGAATATTTTTCAGAGTACTACCGGCAAGAGTTGTGACAGGGAAGCGAAAGTGGATTCGGCGCATGTATATAGTAAATTCTAGTGTAACTGGCATTTTTTCGAATGGCAAAGATGCCTCCAAGAATTAAACTACACAAGAGATAAGAAAAAAATAGCTTGGAAAGAAAGAGAAATACTTATTGATAAGTATGCCCGGCAGGAGCTATCTTCTTCCTCCACGACCTCCTCCACCTCCTCCGCTAAAGCCTCCCCCGCTGCGACCTCCGCCACTATAACCACCACCATAACCACCACCGCTACGTCCACCGCCACTGTATGAACTTGAAGGTGCCTGACGTGTTGACGTTGAAGGACTTGCAGGCCGTGCCGACTGAGTTGAGGAAGGTTTAGCGCCACCACTTTTATTGGATAGCGTCGTCGAAGGTTTAGCGCCACCACTTTTATCGGATGGCGTCGTTGATGGTTTTGCGCCACCACTTTTATTGGATGGCGTCGTTGATGGTTTTGCGCCGTTTCCTTTTGCAGGGGTCGTCGATGTCTTTGCCCCGCCGCTTTTAGCCGGCATTGTACCACTGCTTTTATAATTCCCGTTGGCTTTATTATGGTTCACTGTGTTGGAACTGTTTCTGTAGTTATTGTAGTTGTTATAATTATTGGTATTGTGCACAACTACCGTTGTATTGCCATAACCGCCATGATAAGGATAATGATGGTAATAATTATTATGGCAATAAACACCTACTGCCATCACAGTAAAAGCCGCAAAATAGGGTGGATAATATCCATAGTGATAAGGCGGATAATAGGGTACATAAACGGGGGAATAGACATATTGCACAATGGGCGCTGATTCGACCACCACAACGGTCGTTGAGGCTGGAGTAGTCACAGTTACAGGGTCATTACCTGTATAGGCAGGGTTTGGAGTAACAGGGGGAGCAGCAGGCTTTGGTTCAACCACATAGTTCTCTCCATACAGGTCTTTGTCCCCGACGATCTGCAGGGTAACTTTATCATTTTTATCCTTTGATAACAAAATTACCGCAACATCCTGAGTCTCCTTTTCCGTGACGTCAACCTGCAGGATGAAGGTAAAATCCTGGTCCTTCTGCTTTGTTACGACTTTAATGAAATCAACCTTCCCATCAAGATTCAGATCCAGATTGTTGATCCCTGTTACTGAGTCATTTAACGATTTCTCAAAGTCTTCAATGGTTTTCGACTTTTGAAAAAGATCCAGTACAGCATAGAGATCCAGGTTGTCACCCGGTAACCCCAATAATTCCGTGTCACTGTTTGTCTGTGAAAAAATCGGTGCACTGAATAAACTTGTCAGGATTATTACAAGTGCCAATAAATTTATCTTCATATCTTTGATTTATAAACAAAAGTTCCGGGCATTATCATAGGCTAAATTACAAAGAAATGTCATTTATGACTTGCAGTCAAATCCAAATTTTGTTTAATTTGCCATAAAATTAGTGCGATCCATATTTTTTAGCCTATATCAAGAACAATCAAACCTGCCAATATGATGAAAACCAAGATATCAATCGTAGGAATAATGGGACTAGTGCTGATGCTCTCTTTTTCCTGCAATCGCCCAGTGGAGGTCACAAAACCTGACAAAGAGAAGATCAAAGCTGAAATTCAGGCAATTGAAAATCACTTTGCCGAAACATACAATAACAGAAATGCCGACTCCATCACCTATTATGCCGAGGACGCCGTCAGCTATTTTCCCGGGCAGATGCCCATCGTTGGTAAAGGCGCCATACACCAGCACATTCAGAATGAGTTAATGGATTTTCCGGAAGGGGCTAAAATCTCCTTTGAAACTCTGGAAATCTATGTGACCGCTGATGGCAACAATGTCGCTGAGATCGGGTCACACAAACTGGTGGATTCAACGGGCAATGTTCTGCAAATGGGACACTACTTCAGCTTTTTTGCCAAACGAGATGGCAAATACGTCTGCACCAGGGATATGGCGAACTCTGTGCAACTGGAGAACTGATCCTTATTGTCCATAAAAATACTTATCACTGACTATTTTTTCTCTTCCCTGCAAGGTGTACCTTTGATCGGTAAATGATCCCTGCAACAAACTATTTTCATAATAAATAAAACAATATGAAAACCCAAATATCATCCAGTACTTTTTATGATACAACTATCAGGCTGCTTATCCTGTTACTGATCATTGTATGGTGCCTGATGATCATGTATCCGTTTGTCAGCATAATTTTATGGAGCCTGATAATCACCATGGCAATTTACCCGATGCACAAACAGTTCTCAAAGATCTTGGGGAACCGGCCAAAACTGGCCTCTTTCATCATCATTTTTTCTATCTTTTCTATTGTTTTCGTTCCAACCTGGTTGCTGATAGACTCTCTTTTCAAGGAAGTCAAGGAGCTCAAAGTAAATTACGATAATGGAACACTGACAATACCTCCTCCGACAGATAAGGTCAAGGAATGGCCGCTCGTAGGGGACAAACTTTATGAGACCTGGAACAGTGCTTCTGAAAATCTTGAACAAACTATCGTCAAGTACAAGGATCATCTTATCGGAATCGGAAGCAATCTTGCAAAAGGTATCTTAAGTGCTGCAGGTGGTGCGGTACAGATCATGATTGCGCTTATCATTGCGGGGTTCCTTCTGGTTTTTGGTGGAATTGGGGAAGAAATCCGAAAATTCTTCAGAAAATTAGCCGGTGGCCGTGGCGATGAATTTGCAGATACGACAATGAAAACGATCGCCAATGTGGTAAAAGGGATCCTTGGAGTAGCCCTTATACTGGCAGTATTGCACGGCATCGTATTTTTGCTGGTGGGAGTTCCTTACGCAGGGATCTGGACATTGATCGTGTTTGTTCTGGCTGTGTTGCAGATCCCATTGTTTATTGTGACAGTGCCAGTCATTATTTTTATATTCGCAACAAAATCTATTTTAGCGAGTATCTTATGGACCATCATACTCCTGCTGATCGGTACATCAGACAATTTCCTCAGGCCAATCCTTCTTGGAAAAGGTGCGCCGGTACCCATGCTTGTCATATTTATCGGTGTAATCGGGGGATTTATTTTTTCCGGTTTTATCGGACTTTTTACCGGAGCCATCGTGTTCTCAATTGGCTATAAGTTATTTATCAGATGGCTGAACACAGACGACAAAGATACAGTCTCCGGACAAACAACCCCCGAATTGGCACATGTGATACGTTAGGAAAAGAAAAATTAAATCCAAAAATAAATATTCAGTAAAATGTTCAACCATGAAGAAACTTCTTTCAATCTTATGCACAGCCGTTATACTTGCTTCATGCACACAACAACCTGTCCCGGAAACAAATAATACAGCTGGTAACATTGATCGCACCGTGCTCCCAATTAAAGAGCCGGCTCGTCCAACCTACTCAGAACTAAATGTAAAAGATGCTGTAGCACCGCCGCGATTTGAAGTAAAAGCACCTCAGGGGGCGCCTAACATTGTGATTATCTTGATTGATGATATGGGATTCGGTGTATCGGATGCTTTCGGAGGGCCGATCCCTATGCCAACATTAAGCAAACTTGCAGAAAATGGGTTGCGCTTCAACCGCTTTCACACAACATCTCTTTGTGCGCCAACCCGTATGGCATTGCTCACAGGATACAACCATCACTCGAACAATATGGGTGTAATTACCGAAGCAGCGACCACTTTCCCCGGGTATACCGGCGTGCGTCCGCAAACCATTACACCGATGGCTGAGGTGTTGAGGCAGAATGGATACAACACAGCCCAGTTTGGGAAGTGCCATGAGGTTCCACCCTGGGAGATCTCCAATAACGGGCCGCAGGACCGCTGGCCTACCCATTCAGGCTTTGAGAAATTCTATGGCTTCCTGGGAGGAGAGACCAATCAGTGGGCACCGCTTATTTACGATGGAGTTATCCTGGTTGAAACTCCAAAGGATCCAAACTATCACTTCACCACCGACATGACAAACCAGGCCATTTCCTGGGTAGAGACACAGAAAGCACTCCAGCCCGACAAGCCGTTCTTTATCTATTATGCCCCGGGCGCAACCCACGCTCCCCATCATGCACCAAAAGAATGGATTGACAAGTATAAAGGCAAATTCGACCAGGGATGGGATAAAATCCGAGAAGAGACTGTTGAACGTCAGAAAAGACTTGGGATCATTCCTGAGAACACCGAGTTAGCACCAAGACCGGAGGACATCAAAGCCTGGGAATCATTATCGCCTGATGAAAAAAAATTGTTTGCCAGGCAGATGGAAGTATTTGCCGGGTTTGCTGCTCATACCGATTATGAAATCGGACAGTTAATCTCTGCCATTGATGAGTTGGGCGTGCTTGACAGTACTATTGTCATTTTTATCGCCGGTGACAACGGTTCCAGTGCCGAAGGCCAGATGTTGGGGATGTACTCGGAGATGACCTATTTTAATCAATATCCGGAGACTGTACCTGACATGTTGAAACATTATGACGAATGGGGATCGCCCAGCACATATCCGCATTATGCTGCCGGCTGGGCTGTGGCCCTGGATGCTCCTTTTAAATGGACGAAACAGGTAGCTTCAGATTTTGGTGGCACAAGAAATGGCATGGTAATTCAATGGCCTGCCGGGATTGAAGCGAAAGGTGAAATCCGGTCACAATTCGGACACGTCATTGATATCGCACCAACTATTTATGAAATTACGGGAATCCCGGCTCCTACAACTGTGAATGGAATTCCCCAGGACCCAATCGAAGGTTCGAGTCTTGTATATACATTCACGGATGGGAATGCACCTGAAAAACATCACGTACAGTATTTCGAAATGATGGGTAACAGAGGAATCTATGAGGATGGATGGCTGGCAAGAACGATCCACCGCGCACCATGGTGGTTCCAGTCCAAAGTGACGATTGAGGAGGATACCTGGGAGTTATACAATACCCTTGAAGACTTTAGCCTGGCAAAAGATCTGGCTGCTCAGCATCCCGATAAACTGAAAGAGATGCAAGCGTTGTTTATGAAGGAAGCGGAGAAATATCATGTGCTTCCTATTGATGATCGCTTGCTGATACGCACGAATGCCCAAGCCGTTGGAAGACCAACATTACTTGGCAACCGGACTTCTGTAACCTATGTTGAAGGGATGAAAGGCATGGGGGTTGATATTTTTATTGACCTGCGGAACAAGGGATATACCATGACAGCCGATGTAGAAATTGGTGCCAACGGGAATGGGGTCATTGTTTGTCAGGGTGGACGGTTTGGTGGATTGACGTTTTATCTGAAAAATGGCAAACCCGCCTTTGGATATAATTTTCTGGGTCTGGAAACCACTGACATTATGGCTTTACAAGCCCTGAAGCCAGGTAGATACACCCTTGTTTACGACTTCGTGTATGACGGTGACGGAGCAGGAAAAGGCGGAACAGGTACTCTCACGGTCGATGGCAACAAAGTTGCCGAAGGCAGGATTAACCGTACGCAACCCGGCATCTTTTCTGTGGATGACCTGGCCGACGTAGGAATGGATGAGGGCACATGGGTTTCCGATTACGGCACATCCGATAAATTTGACGGAAAAATCCACAAGGTGAAGATTGAGATGAAGAAGTAAAACAGATACACCATTTATTAAATTAACGAAACATGAAAAAAGGCATTTTAACCAATATCATGACGGGGCTTGTCCTGGTGATCATTATGCTTGCTTCTTCCCAACCCTGCCTTGCACAGACTCCAACAACACCGGCGTTGCCGGATACGGCAAAAATGACGTATAACCAGATTTCGCAAGGGCTGAAATTGTTTGTATACCCATCGAAGGGACAAACCAAGCAGCAACAGAAAGAGGATGAATTTGAATGTTACAAATGGGCGGTTGAACAATCCGGCATCGATCCTCTTGACCTTCCTAAAGTGGCACCAGTTCCGGTACAGTCAGGTCCTACTGGTGCTGGAGTTGTAGGAGCAGCAAAGGGCGCTGCAGCAGGAGCAGCCATTGGTGCGATTGCCGGCGATGCAGGTAAAGGTGCGGCCATTGGTGCTGTCGTAGGCGGATTGGGAGGCAGGCGTCAGGGAAAACAGGCGCAGGCACAGCAAAACCAGCAGGCACAGGCGAATGCAGCTGCAAGTGAACAGCAGACGAAAGAGACCTTCATCAAAGCATTCTCTGTTTGCATTGAAGGTAAAGGATACACCGTTAAATGATCATGCAAAACCAATGACTATGAAAAATCTGATCCTGTTTATCGCGATAAGTATGTGTCTGGCAGCATGTACATCAACTTCAGAAAAAAAGCAGAAAGAGAATATTGACCTTGTCAACCGGTATATAGCCGCCGTGGAAGAGATGGATTTTAATGCCATGGAGGAATTCCTGGCTGACAACTACCTTGGCATGGGTCCCTCCTATGGAGATTCAATCAGCAAAACGGAAGCCGTGGAGAACTGGAAGCTGAATGTTGAGAACCTCTATGAGAAGATTCATTACAACCGTTCAAGATCTGCTGCTGTAGAGATCCCCGATGGGGATAATAAAGGGGAATGGGTAGCTAACTGGGCCGAACTTACTATTGATTACAAAGATGGCAGGGGATCTGTCACCATCTGGGCCAACACGAATTACCTCATTGAGAACGGAAAAATTGTAAAGAGTTTAACCTTTTACAATGAAGCCGACGCTCTTCGGCAACTGGGTTATCAGTTGGTTCCTTCCATAGAATGAGTTGGATTCGACGCTATCGCACAAGGAGTTTTCTCCGTAACTCTCTCTGGTTTCCTCCCCTGCTCGGGATGGTAGGAGCATTGGTGCTTTTCAGGATGGTTCGGTGGGCCGACATGAGCCTGGGATGGGAAGTTTCTATGGGTGTTGAGGGTGCCCGGGCTTTGCTTTCCACATTGGCATCAGCCATGTTTACCTTCATTGTCTTTGTTTTCTCCATCCTGCTCTTGTCCGTACAACTTGCCAGCGCTCAACTGACCCCACGCATTATTGCTTTCTTCTACCGCAACCCTGTCCTTAAATTCTCACTCTCAGTTTTCGTTTTTACCTTTACGTTCAGCCTGGCCGTTATTTTCCGCACCGAAAATTCTGTACTGCCGATAGCATTCTGGCTGGCAGTTTGGAACAGTCTTGCGTGTATAGGAATTTTTCTTTACATGATTGATCATGTTGGAAAATCACTGCGACCCATCAGCCTTCTGAACCAGATAGGAAATGCAGGACGGGAAGTAATCCTCGATATTTACCCGCAACCTCTTACCGAAACTGATGATCATGATTTTGAAATTATGGGAGGAAAAGGCTATGGATCATCGAGCATCATTGAAGCAAGGCATACCGGTGTTGTGCTTGCCTTTGATGTAATTGGACTGACAGAGCTGGCCAGGAGCACCAACTCTCTCATCGAGCTCATTCCCCAGGTTGGAAATTTTATTGCCAGTGGCGATCCGCTGTTCCGTGTTTACCAACCGGGAGAGGTTATTCCCGAGAAACAGTTTTATCAGGCTGTAGCCATAGGAAATGAGCGTACCATGGAGCAAGATCCTGGATTTGCGTTCCGTATTATCGTCGACATTGCATCAAAAGCACTATCACCGGCAATTAATGATCCAACCACCGCCGTTATTGCCCTTGATCAGATCCACCGACTGTTGCGGGTGGTTGCAAGACAGAAATTGGATACGGGACGGGTTTATGACAACGAAGGAAAACTTCGTCTCATCTTTCGCACACCCAACTGGGATGACTTTATTAACCTGGCAATCACCGAGATAAGGCATTACGGCAAAAACAGTTTGCAGGTTGTACGTCGCCTGAAAGCCTTGTTGGAGAACCTGATAGATGTTGTACCACCAAACCGGGCTGTATCCCTGAAAGAGGAACTCGAAATTCTGAAACACACTGTTGAACGGGAATTCCCAGATACCAAAGACCAGAAGCTTGCTATCTCAGCCGATTCCCTCGGTATGGGTTGATCCCCCCGGGCTCAAAGCAATCCCTTTTCCATGAGGGCATAAATCACTTCCGAAACATTTTCTTTCCCGGTTTTCTGCAGGATATTCCTGCGATGGGTATTCACCGTGTGAACACTTAGAAATAATATTTTTGAGATCTCTTCACTGCTCATTCCTGATGCAATCATACTGATAATTTCAAATTCGCGATCTGAGAATACCTTGCCCTGGCTTAACAATTCCTCATCGGGATATCGGAAATTAGTCAAGTCATTTCCGACATAATAATGGTTTCCGTTTTTATTTATTTTAAACCCATCAACATTGGTATGGACTTGAATTTCAAAGACTGATTTATAAGGGATTGTAGCATAAAACAAATAGCACTGAAAAAGGGTATTGGAGTAACCTCCTTCCGGATTGAGCAGTTTTAAGGTAGTCGATAACAACGATTCTCCTTTTTTCTGAATTAATAGTTCACTCCCCATTTTAAATAATTTAGCCATCCCCAAACCCATTCTGACAGCATCATCAGGATGTGTGCTTATTGTAAGTGAGTGAGGAGTAACATTTTCAGGCTCTACTCCAATCATTTGAAAACTTCGCTTACTGGTATATTGGATCTGCATCTTTAACAGGTCGCCAGCAAAGAAAAACTGCTGTTGCTGCTCCATCTTCTCTTCAAGTTTCCGTACGAGGGGGTCATCAGGATTAATATTGCGGAATCCTGTCGGAAGATAAGCGTCAATAAAACTGAAGAACAAATCATATGAATTTGTACCACCCATCGCCAGAATGTTATTTTTGAGGCGGCAAATATACTTATTAATGAGTATAAGCAAAAATGTAAAATAAGCTTATTTTTGAAAAAAAACATATGAAAAAGGCATTTACATTGATCTGCACTGGTTTCCTGTTATCCGGATTACTCGTGGCTCAGGAAAAAACAACATTGAGCCTAAAAGATCTTGATTCGGGTATTGAGAAATACATCAAGAAAAACTATGAGGACTACAAGGCTGTGGAGGCATTCAACTATGGGGTCATATTTGAAACGAAAGCCCTGAAGGGAGATGCATCCGATTGGCTTTTGTTTGATGCCAAAGGAAAGTTCCTGAAGCAGGAGAGCGAGACTGAAAGAGACGCAATGACACTGCAGGTAAGAACTACCCTGGCAGTAAAGGATGCACCGGGCGATATAACCTCTTACGCCAAAAAGAACGACTATAAGCTTTCTGAATGTTATATGTATGATGAAGCTTATGAAGTGAAGATCATGAAAGGCAATGATAGTCAGACCCTTCTTTTTGACAAGGATGGGAACTTCGTGAAAACAGTTATTGCTCCCACACCTCCTGAGAAACCAGCGACGCAAGACTCAGTTCCGGCAAAGTCGGAGGACGAAAAGAAATAGCGAAACGTCTTATGTCCAACGTCCTACGTCCTACGTCCTTCCAGCTTCCTTCTCCATTTTTCCGGTAGATTCACCTCATGCTGATAGCACTTCATCTTGCCTGAATACATTACGGCAATACAGTAGTTTGCATGCTGGCAACCGGATCGGGTAATCTCTCCTGACTTCAGTTTGTTTATATAAGCGGGATCGTTGATCAGAGCCCTGGCGATCTGAACGAACTCAAAACCATTTCCGAGTACCTCTTCGATCTTCTCCAGAGAAACAAGGCCACCCACATAGATCAGTGGCAGCCTGACTGCCTCCCTGATCCTAAGCGCGTCAGGCAGAAAATAGCCCTCTGAAAATGGCTCCGGTTTGATGAGCAGTGTTCCGAAATGCTTCAGAAATGGCTTCATCCATCTATCGTGCCGCAGGTGTGCAGCCATAATCTCTACAGGCATCCGGCCACGCATCACGTACATCGGGGCTTTGCTTACGAATCCACCACTAAGGACCAATCCGTGAACACCTTCTGCTTCAAGCAGTCTGGCCACATTGAGCGATTCATCCATCTCCATCCCACCGGTAAATCCATCCCGAATGTTCATTTTGACAACCACGGCGATATCATTCCCCGCTGCTTTCATGACCTCCCTGATTACTTCTACCATAAACCTTGACCTGTTTTCAAACGAACCGCCATACTCATCCTTCCGCTTGTTGGTATAGGGCGACAGAAACTGGCTTATCAAGTAGCCATGGCCGGCATGCACCTCAACAGCATCAAACCCAGCCTCCCTTGTCAGGTGAACAGCCCTCCCGAAGTCAGCCACAACAGACCCGATTTCCTCTTTTGTTATTGTCTTTGGCCAGGTAGGGCCATACAGGTTGAATTTTCCGGAAGGGGCATAACAGACCCCACCCGAGACCGATTTTTTTGCCATGACGCCGCAATGCCCAATCTGGATAGCAGCTGCAGCTCCCTCCGCATGAACTGCATCAGTTAACCTTCTCAACCCCGGGAGCGCCTGTTCTCTCAACCAGAGCTGGTGATCGAAAGAAAGCCCGCTTTGTGATACAGCAGCATAGGCCACAGTAGTCATGCCAACTCCTCCAACAGCAACTGCACGGTGATAGTTTATCAGATCTTCAGATACCAGATGCCCGGGCGACATTCCCTCAAAAGCAGCTGAACGGATGGAACGGTTCCGGAGGTTTACCGGGCCAAGACTGAACGGTGTGAATAAAGTGTGACGCATAACGGTCAAATTGTTTCTATCTTTATATAATGCGAATGTACAAAAAAGCCTGCTCATTGCTGGAGATTCCCTTCATCGAACTCCCGGACTGATTGCTTGTTCATAACTTTTTTTTATTTTTTTCTTGACTTAGGTATATATGTTCATTATCTTTGCGTTTAATTAGTCTAAATTAAATATTAAGATATCATATTATGAAAAAATTTACTTATCTATTTTCGGCCTTGACTGTCATTTCCTTCATCCTTGCAGCGTCCGCCTCGTTTGCCGTTAAGCACACGGTTTTGGTTGGGAGTTTTTACTTTAATCCTTCCAATATTCCTGATGTTCAGGTAGGTGATACTATTCGCTGGCAATGGGTAGAAGGGAGCCATACAACAACTTCGACCTCGATACCAGCAGGCGCAGCCACCTGGGATGCACCAATGAACAGCGGCAACCAGGTTTTCGAATACAAAGTAACCGTGGCCGGATTATACAATTACAAGTGCACCCCGCATGCATCCATTCAAACCGGATCCTTTACTGCCGTAGGTGCACCGCCACCTTCACTCACTGTTACCCCGTCGAACCAAAATGTTGCATCAACAGCCGGATCGACGAATTTCTCAGTAACCTCTAACTCCGCCTGGAACACGAGCAGCGATAAATCATGGTGTACCGTCTCTCCGGCATCCGGAAACGGAAATGGAACCATTACTGCTACTTTTTCAGAAAATACGACCACCTCGGCACGGATTGCAACGATAACAATCACAGTTTCAGGATTATCTCCTCAAACTGTGACGGTTAATCAGGAGGGTGCGACCCTTACTTTGATGGTCTCTCCTGACAACCAGGCCGTAACCTTCTCTGCAGGAAACACGATGTTCGTTGTAACGACCAATACAAACTGGACTGCCGCAAGTGATGTGTCGTGGTGTACTGTAACCCCTTCCGGAAACGGAAATGGAACCATTACTGCTACATTCACTGAGAATTCTTCTGCCAGTTCGCGTGTGGCCGAAATCACAGTGACCGGCGATGGAATTCTGATTGAGACGGTGACAGTTACTCAGGAAGGATCCGGATTGGGAATCGGAACAAGGGAAGAACCGACCTTCGCCGTTTTCCCCAACCCCACATCGGGTTTATTTAACCTGGTGCCAGGAACTCTGGCAAATACGAATATGGAAGTTTGTATCCTGGATATGACAGGGAAAACAATGAGATCTGAGATCATTTCAGGATCCGGCTCATACCGTATAAATATCGGCGATCTTCCGGAAGGAATCTATTTTGTAAGAGTGAAAGATGATGAAGCCATTCAAACACGACGGATTATCCTAACAAAATAGTAGAACCGTCAAGAACAGTTCACAACTGGGGGGGTCATGAGATCCCCCTCTGTTTTTTGATCTCCTCGTAGGCTGCATTGATCTTCTGGAATTTCTCTGTGGCAGCCCGTTTAATATCTTCGCCAAGATGAGCGACTTTGTCGGGATGATGCCGTTTCGCCAGGTCGCGGTAAGACTTTTTAATCTCTGAATCGGTAGCATCCTTGGTAACTTCAAGCACGTCATATGCCCAATGGGGATCCTTGACAAACATGGCATGAATGGACTGATAGTCGGCATTCGAGACGCCCATATAGCCGCAAATCTGCTGGATGACGGCAACTTCATCGGGATGATAATAACCGTCGGCTGCGGCAATGCCAAAGAGAAAATGGACCAGCTGCAGTTTTGATGAATCGTCCATATATTGTCCAACCTGCGAGCTTACTTCCGGAATATTGATATTCTGCTTCAGGATCTCTTTCAGCATCTGAAGTAGTCGGGTTCCTTCCATCTCTCCAAACTGACGGAAGAAGAAGGACTTCACATAATCCAGTTCTGAACGCAATACCTTCTGATCGGCTTTCATGACTGCTGCCGAGAGCACAAGCAGACTCATCGCAAAATCGCCCCTGGGTGTTCCCTGATAGGCATATTTGCCGTTACCTGCACCTTCGAACATCGATCCGAGAGAGAATCCAATGATGGCGCCGATTGGTCCGCCGAATGCCCATCCCAGGCCGCCTCCGATCCACTTCCCGTAACCGCCCTTTCTCCTGCGCGGTTCGCCGGCCCCGGGTCCGGGTCCCGATGATTGCTTTTTTTTCCCTGCCTCCGCTTGACCGGAATCACGTTCAGGCTCCTTTTTGCGCATACTGAAGAGTGCATAAGCAATTATGCCGATAATGACAACAACGATAATGGTGGTTACATCCATAGATGAGTAATTCTAAATGCTGAATGTTGAATTTAAAAGAACAGGCTAAAAGTACAATTATTATTGAATATTTTCGGACAGAGGAAGTCCGTATTCCTCTTCCATTCTGATTCCCAATGCCTCCAACTGGTTCAGGATCGGGGTGTATATCTCAGGGATCACGGGGATATGAACACCGGTGGCTGTGATCTCACCGTTCAGGATCATCTCAACGCCAATGGCAGCAGGAAGAGCTACCGTACGTGCAACAGAAGTATCCCCACCGGGAATCCCAAAGTCAAGCATCCGGCTTCGGATTACCTCTTTTCGGCCATCGGAATAACCGGCTAAAAACGTATGCTGCATCACAACCATGTCCCGTTCATCTTCTTTCAGTGACATCTTACCGATCATCAGATCAGAAACTACGTCGAAGGGAGAAGCCTGGCTGCGGTTCATAAGTGCGGTGTCGTAAAGGCCGAGCCATTTGAGAGCCAGGTGATGAGGTGATGAGGTGGTGAGGTGATGAGGTGATGAGGTGATGAGGTGATGAGGTGATGAGGTGATGAGGTGGTGAGGTGGTGAAGTGGTGAGGTGGTGAGGTGGTGAAGTGGTGAGGTGGTGGGTAATGTTCTGTGCCCTGTGCCCTGTGCTCTGTGCCCTATGCCCTGTGCCCTGCGCTTCCTGCCAACTGCCTCCTGCCAACTGCCTACTGAAAAAGTCAGCATAGGTCATGCCGGTCAGGTCAACAGGATCATAGGAGAAGAGACCCAGCTGTTTCATAAAATCAAGAAGTCCGCACCAGCCCTGGTTTCTGAAGGTTCCCCGATAGAGGGTCTGGGTTTCGGGAATACCGTAAACTTCTTTGTATGCCAATGAGTCCCTGTTTGGGTAGACCTCCATGGTTCCAAGTTGGGGACACTCCACAAGGATTGGGTTTTTGAAAAGATCCTGTGTCGAAATTTTGACGATCTCCCCATGGCGGAGGTACATCCCGTCGTTATTTCCTGCCATCAGAACCCCTTTCGGACTCCATGAGAATTTATATTTGAACGGATTATCGGCTGCTTCAGGTGCAGGTAATGCGCCACAGAAGGAATAAAACTCCAGCACCGCTCCTTCATGGTGATGAATATGATCGATAATGCGCATGGCCGACATGTGGTCGATTCCGGGATCCAGTCCCAATTCGTTCAGCAGAATCACCCCGGCTTCACGTGCAGCAGCATCCAATGCCTTCATCTCCGGCTTGACATAAGAAGTGGTAACCATATTCTTACGATTTTTCAGACAGAGGATAGCAACTCCAACATGGAGTGCAAACGGCAGGAGACTTACCGTGATATCATGCGCCGCAATCATAGCATCAAGCTGACTTTCGGCTGAAGCATCCCAGTCGACAGCAGTGCCATTTGGATTGCCGTCAATCATCTCCAACGCACGATCGGGTGTATTGGACGCTACAGTTACCAGAAAATTCTTTTGGAGCAGATAGCGGATTATCGGGCGGGCAACCAGTCCGGAGCCGAGAATGAGGATCTTTTTCATCAGGGATTAGGGATTAGCGATTAGGGATTAGGGATTAGCGATTAGGGATTAGCGATTAGGGATTAGCGATTAGGTGATAAATAGCATAACATAGTTGACACTTTAAATCGTAGCACAAGATATTTGACACTTTTCATATAAGTATCGTTCTTTGACATAGTTAAATCTCGTACTATTCAAATAAAACATGAATGAGTACGAGAAGCGGAAAGAAGCAATTCTCAGGTATGAGTCAGGTGAAAAGATTACTTCCATTGTAAAATCTTTGCATAAATCACGCCAATGGTTTTATAACTGGTTGGATCGATATCACAATCGTAGTGATGAAGATTCCTGGTATTTAGGGTATTCAACTGCTCCTCTGATTAAACCGACCAAGATTAATGATCTCGAGGAACGACAAGTATTGCTAGTGCGACAGGCTCTTGAGGATCAACACTTTGCCCAAACGGGTGCGATTGCCATCCAATATGAGCTTAACAAGCGTGGGGTACAACCACCTCCTGTTTGGACGATCAACCGTATCATTGCCAGGCATGGATTGAATAAACAATCTCCTAAGCGCAAGCAAGCCAAAGACTACCCGGAGTTATTTATTCATGCACACCAAATGGATCTTGTTGGGCCTCGTTATATCAAAGGAGACGGACGGTTTTACAGCGTGAATATTATAGATACCATTAGTCACAATTGCTATTTTAAGCCGATACGAGTAAAATCATCTTCTGAGATCCTCACAGTCGTTGTTGACTATTGGCGTACCCATGGAATGCCAGATGCGTTGCAAATGGATAATGAGTTGGCATTTCGTGGGAGTAACCGTTACCCAAGGAGTTTTGGTTCTGTAGTAAGATTTGCCCTAAGTCAAGGAGTAGCTCCTGTGTTTATCCCAATTAAAGAGCCATGGCGCAATGGTATGATTGAAAAATTCAATGACACCTATGAAAAACGATTTTTTAGGAGTCAGAGCTTTGCTAATTTTATTCAGCTTTCTGAAGCATCAACTAAGTTTGTCGTTTTTCATAATGCTAACCATCGTTACAGCTCTCAAAGTCATAAGACGCCTAATGAAATCGACAAGGCAATGCCTTCTCCAATTTTATACCAAGGAGATACACATCTCCAGAAAAGGATTCCTCTGGAGACAGGATGTGCCTATTTTATAAGGTTCATCAGGAGCAATCTACTACTTCAACTTCCAACAGAATCATTTAAGGTCAAAGAAGAACTCAAATATTCTTATGTAGTAGCCGAAGTAAATATTGATAATCAATGCCTGGTAATAAGACAAAACAATGAGATCATTCAGATAATTGATTATCGAACACCGGTAGATTGGTAATAACTTCTTTCCAAAATGTCAAAGAACTTATGCTATGAAATCAACCGTTAAGGCCCCCTGCAGGGGGGAGGTGCTAAAGCACCTCAAGATTCTTAACAGTCGTTAAAAAGTGTCAAATATGTCATGCTATACAACAATTAGGGATTAGCGATTAGGGATTAGGGAAGGTATTTCTCCAGATAGGTATAGTCGGGTGTCAGTTCTCCGTTATGGAGGATCAACGCCTTCTTGATCGCCCTGGGAAGGTCCAGGTCTTCAAAGGGGTCATCAAAATCGGCATCAGCGATTGGCTTGACAAAGTTGATAAGCACCTCACCAAAGCTCTCCGAAGCATCGCGCGGCAACTCAGCCGGAAGGATATCCACTGCCATAATCAACAAGCCATCTTTGTCGTGGCCGTCGGCCACTGTATCTGTATCGGGGTGATACACATAAATCGGCTTTTCAATTGTGGCTGTTTTCAGTGTACATTCGATTGATCCTTCCACGTCAACACTGATATCTCCGATAACGCTCAGCTTCGGTCTCCCTTTAGCAAAAAGTTTTTTCACCGCCTCTTTCGTAACCAGCCGGGGATATCGCGAATCCCAGTAAACACAGTTGATCAGCATTGAGATATAGGGGAGATATTGTTCAAACTTACCTCTGTATTTCTCAGGATGCGTGTAATAATCCTGGAGATCGAAAGGATTTCCGTCAATCCTTTCGACAAGATCAGCTTCTTTAAATACCACTTTGTAGATAAGGTTATCGGGGAGTTTCTTCCGCTGATGGAGGGTGAGGAGAGTCTCCGGTGTAATCTCTTTGACAGGCAGCAAGCCCAGAATTTCCTGGGCTCCGGAAGAGACATTTCCGTAACCGGTAAAGGCAACTACGTAGGGACGCAGATCGGTGGCGATTCCCTCTTCGGCAACCTGTTGCCCTACTTTAGAGATTGCCTCTTTGGCATCGTGAAGGGAGTGGTAATCTTTTGCTTGTTTCAGCTTAGAAAGTTTGGTTCCAAGCCCAAAGTCTTTAAGTCTCAATCCCAATGCCCATAATGAATTGATCATTCCAGCCAATCCTGCATAACGGCCGAAAAAAATCAGCCGCTTGTTTTGCTCATCAACAACTTTTTCATAATCGATCAGGTTGCATTTCATCTCCATCATACGCCTGAGCATCGGCATATTGTAGGTCTGACCTTTGATTACATGGGAAAAAAAGACATAAGTTTTTCCTTTTTCAAATACATCGACAGGGATCTCTTTCACGCCTAAAATGATTGAGCATTTCTTCAGATCCTTTGCAATCTTGGCTCCTGCCTGAATGTACTCCTCTTCTGAAAAGATCCGTTTGTCGGAAGCCTGAATGACAAAATCCAGTTTTTTTTGTTTCACCAGTCTCTCAACCTGTTTGGGTGTAAGTGGTGCCCGGCGCTCCATCAAATATTTGTCTTCATGGCGGATCCCGATGAATTTGCTCATAAACCGTATTTTTTATGCTGGAATCGTGGTCTGAAATTATGGCGCAAAAGTAGAGAAAGCGAGGGAGAATTCAAAAAAATCGCTGGTCAGTCTATCACCAGTTTCCTGCTGTTGATCCCGGAAGATTTATAAACACGGACCAGATAGATTCCGGCAGGCAACTCTCTGGTGTCAAACCGGAAGGTGTTGCCCGTACCCTGCTCTCTGAGAAAAATCTGTCCCATACCAGACACAACCTCGATGCAGTCAATGCTTTCACGGCAAGCTACATGAACGGCGCCGGAAGCCGGATTCGGGTAAATCAGCATATCATCCCCGGTATCAGCAGAGCCGGGGTCATCCATTCCGATCGGAATATCCTGGTAAATCATCCAGAGCTGCCAATGGTCGTTCCGGAAGGATTCCCAGAACAGGTAAGCTCTGGCTGTATACCCATAATATGCAAAAAGCCGCGGATTCCTGTCAGAAACATTGTTCTCGGAAATATTAATATAGATGGGATTCCAAACCTCTTCATTTACAAATATTTCCATATTGCCGGTTGTATCTGAGGCCCAGGTAAGAAATGAGGTATTTAACGGATAGGTTTCCACAGGAAGGATAATATCCAGCAACCAGGGGGTCACATTATCGCTACCTGAAAAACCGGGCATCTCATATTCCATATTGTAGTAAAGGTTATACCCTTTTAGCTGCCAGTGATCACCTGTTTGATGCTGAAACACGAGAGCGTCGTTCATCATATTTTCGATAAATAATCCGGTGTTGACGCCTGAAGCGATGATGGTATCAGGCACCGACCAGGTGTATTGGCCACCTGTGTATTCCTGTTGCGAATACCAAACTTCGGTCGAAGCGCCGACTGCTTTCTCCCATGCACAAGTGTTGTATGAGCAGACGGGTTGCCGGCAATTCCCGGAATCAAGCACAACAGGCTGGGTCCCTGTAAGAAACCCCCAATACGGTGAATACCATGCGATCAGAATCGCATCATTGCGTTGCCATGCCAGCAATTCGTTCTTCCAGGAAAAATTGCGTTCATCTGCCATCGTCGCACAAACGGGCTCAGGAACCGTTACTGTTCCGTCTTTCAGGTATTTCACCTGGTAAATGTCCCAGTTGCCGTTGATGTCGGTCTCGTACAACAGGAAGAACCACATCTGGTCATCCTCCCAGGAGACCTTCTGTGGATTCCGGTAATGTATACCAGGTTGCGAAAGCAGAGGAAACGGATCCTCCATGGTGTTCAGATCCCTGGCATAGATGGCCTTACTTAGCGTATCATCCCATTGCTCCCAAACCAGATGACATCCTTCATAGAACATTAACGGGTCATTCAGATTGAGGCATGGGCGGGTATGGTTGTAAACGGAATCGGTAACCGGCTCCGGGTCACTCCATACAAAATACTGTGCGTGTGACAGGTGTGAAAGACAAAAAGCACAAAGCAGTAGCGCAAGGCGAGGCATAGTGTTTCTTTTTTTCAAATATAAATAATATTTCTATATATAAGATATCGTGTGCCTGAATTTTCTCTCTGTTTCAATTTCTTTACGACATTTGTGCCACAAACAATGACAACACCTGATGAATAGATCCGGAAAACTGATTATTCTGTCCCTGCTCCTCATGGCTTCCTTCACCGGGAAGGCAGGACTAACGATCGTGGATAACCACAGAACTTTGTATGCTATTATCATCCCCCAGGCACCCCAGCCTCAGGAGGTAAGGGCGGCCGGACTGCTTCAGCGTTACCTGCTGGAGATCTCGGCGTGTAAACTTCAGGTTGTACGAACGGATGCCCTGACCGGTTCGGGTGCTATTGTCATCAGGAGTTCAGACCTGGTGGCCAATCCCGATGGGTTTATCATTCAGGCCATCGGGAATCAGTTACACATTACCGGAGGAACGCACAAAGGATGTATCTACGGTGTAGTTGATATCCTGGAACGGTACCTGGGATGCCGGATGTACAGCCCTCACTTTCAGATCACACTAAAATCTGACATGGTGTATCTGCCCGAGTTGAATTATCGGGATGAACCCGTCAACTCTCTGCGGATCGTCAACGGAGCCTTTTGTCTGGATGAAGATTACCAGGACTGGCAGCGGCTGGATCAGGTCAGGGAGGTTTTTCCCGACGGATATTATGTTCACACCTTTCACCGGCTGATTCCATGGGAGAGCTATTTCACGGAACATCCTGATTATTTTGCCTGGATGAACGGCAAGCGGATCATCGACCAGCTTTGTCTCTCCCACCCGGATGTGCTGAAGATCGTGTTGAACAAACTCGGAAGCGAGATGATTCTCCAACCCGACAAAGAGATCTGGTCGGTGAGCCAGAACGACAACTTCTCTTATTGCCAGTGTGATGCCTGCAGGAAGATCATCAGTGAAGAGGGTAGCCCGGCCGGACCAATCATCAGGTTTATCAATGAAGTAGCAAAAAAATTTCCCGATAAAACCATCTCTACCCTAGCCTATCAATACAGCAGAAAAGCACCATTACGGACGAAACCGGCAGAGAATGTGCAGGTGATGTTGTGCACCATCGAACTAAACCGGAGTAAACCTATCCGTGAAGATCCAGGCAGTGAATCCTTTTTGAACGATATGGAGGCATGGGGCAAGATCTGTAACCACATCTATCTTTGGGACTATACGGTCAATTTCAATCACCACGTAAATCCCTTCCCAAACCTGCAGGTCCTCCAGTCGAACATACAGCTGTTCACTGAGAACAATATCCACGAGCACTTTCAGCAGTCCAACACCGGAAACGGACACGAGTTTTCAGAATTAAAAGCCTACCTTATATCACGTTTACTCTGGAATCCGGATGTCAATGCCGATTCTATTCTGACTGAATTTATGAATGGTTACTTTGGGGAGGCAGGTTCCTTTATCAACCAGTATATTCATCACATGAGTAATGAGATGGAGAAAAGCGGGGAGCGGCTCGACATTTACGAACATCCGACTGCGCATCAAAACAGTGTTCTTTCATTACGAAACGTCAATGAATACAACCGAATGTTTGACCAGGCTGAACAAGCTGTAGCCAATAGCCCCACACTCCTGCTTCATGTCCAAACTGCCCGGTTGTCACTGCAATACGCCATCATGGAGATCGGTAAAAACGATATGTTCGGTCCCAGGGGGTGGTATATCCTTCAGGGAGAAGATTTTATTCTTCGGAAAGAGATGGCTGCCACGTTGGAAGAGTTCAACCACGTATGCCGGGAAGCCGGGGTAGAGTCGCTCAACGAGTCGGGGTTGACGCCGGAGATCTATTACGAAGCCACGAAGCGGTTTATCGACGTGCAGGTGAAAGGGAACCTGGCGTTCGGGAAGCCGGTTAGTGCGAATCCTCCCCCGGAACCGAAATACAGTACCGGCGACATGACCATCCTGACCAACGGTGTGTTCGGGGCCAGTGATTTCAGGGCGCACTGGCTGGGTTGGGAAGCGAAGAATTTTACGCTGATCCTTGATCTGGAGGAAATCCAGGTAGTTGATACCCTCCAAATCAGCACCCTTTGGGAGGGAAAGAGCTGGATCTTTCATCCTGCGGTTGTTGCCTGTTATACCTCCGGAGATGGCGAAACCTGGATCCCAGCCGGCGTGAAAACCGTAGAAGGCGATCAGCGAAACGAGCCCGTTACCCGAACCTTTCTGTTCTCACCGGGGGTTACTCAGGCGCGGTATATCCGGTTCGAAGTGACCGGTTTGTTGCAAAACCCCGACTGGCATCCTTCGGCGGGAGGGGGTTGCTGGGTGTTTGTGGATGAGGTGGTAGTGAGGTAATTGGGAATGCAGGAATGCAACAATGAAGGAATGAAGAATGAACAGTGAAAAGTGAAAAGTAAACAATGAAGACTGAGGACTGCTGACTGATTACAGCAGTCCCGCGTTTTTCAAAATCTCCAGAAGCTTTGGTTGGGATTTAGAATAATCCACCAGCACAGCGAGGATTTTCTGATCTTGCTTCTTTAGTGGTGCCAGGGATAGTTTGCGATCCCAGAAAGCAAATCCAAACACGCTGATCATCATGGTGGTGAATATGCCTATGATCGCCCAGAGGAAGTTGAAAAGCTGGTCGAAGCGTTTGTCTATTTCTTCAAAGCGGTTATTCATCTCTGATTGCAGCGATTCAACCTTTTGTTCAGTACGGATGATTCGGTCGCGGTCGTCAAGGGTAAAGGGGATATCTTTCACTTCTGCTTTTACCAAAACAGGAAGCAGGAGTAAAACGGTCCAGAATAATTTTTTAAGTGCTTTCATTTTTTCACGGATTAAAGTTCACACATTAATCCGGTTTATAATACAAAGGTAATATAGTTTCGGGGCAAAGTTTTCAACAAGAGGATTATTTGCAGCAGACACCGGAGAATTTGCAACTAAAATAAAGTTGCAAAAACAAAAACATTGCTTATATTTGCAACAAAGGATGGTTCATGAGCAGGCATGAAAAACAGTAAAATGCTTTAGATCAATGAATACACTTACCTATAAAGATTATATCGGATCAGTCAGCTATTCAGCTGAAGATGAAGTGTTCTATGGAAAGATCGAGCACATCAATGATCTGATAACATTTGAGTCGGAAAATGCACATGAATTAAAAAAAGTATTTAAGGAGGCGGTAGATGACTATTTATCTTTCTGTGAAGAAAAAGGTGTTCGCCCGGATAAGCCATTTAAAGGTAGTTTTAATGTCAGAGTTAAGCCTTCATTGCACAAGCTTGCTTATCAGAGAGCTATTCAACAGGGAATATCGTTGAATAGATTTATCGAAACAACCCTGGAGAAGGAACTGAAGGAATAATCCAGGACTCTGGATACCGGATGCAGTTGTGTCGTCGCTTTGGCTCCTCGCAGTGACATTTATGCTGGATGGCCATATTTTTGAATTGCCGTTCGCTTCAGCGGACGGCAATTTATGAAAAAAACAGGGTAATACAGTTTTGGTTGAAAAGTTTTCAACAATATGGATATTTGCAATCGATGGCGGATGCCAGATCCCTGATGTTATGTAAATTGATACTTGTCATCACCTAATGATCACCATTTCCCGTGTTTGACAGAAATTCGCTGTGGTCAACATGTAATAATACACTCCTGCCGGGAAACCGGCGGCATCCCAGGTCACTTCATGAGTCCCTGCTGTCTCCGTTTTATCCAACAACAATACCAATTGAATCCCATGAAGATCAAACACCTGTAACCGGACACGTCCTGCTTCAGGGATGTGATATCGGATTTTTGTGGTGCCGGATGCCGGATTCGGGTAATTCTGTTCAAGCATTCCATCAAATCCCTGGTGTTCAGACTCTGCCATCCCGATCAGTGAGCCTCCCGACTCCCTGTACCGTGCCATAAACTCCTGAAAATAGAGGTTGTTGATCCTCGGGCTGAAGATGACCAGGGCATTGTCATCATTCCCTGCATTCGTTTCCGGATCCCAGTTAAAGGATCCGGTCACGGTAATTTTATTTCCTGCCTCTGCATCGGCGTCAATGATACAATACTTGTGATGAAGTAGTCCGTCAACTGGATCGAAGAATACATCGGCTGGCGGATTCCAGGCGCCGGAATCTGCTTTCCCTTTCATCAGGAGGTACACGCTTTCTTTTCTCAAAGCATGGGATGAGTCAAACACCCCGCTGATCCCCATTCCGCGGTTGAAAAGGGTATGCAGTGTATCTTCGATATCGGTAAGGTAAAACTTGAACATGCAGAAAAAGACGCTTTTTGTAGCGTTTGCATGGAACAGGTTACAATATTTCGAGGCAACGTTCCCAATAGGGCAAAACCAGACTTCCATGCGTGTCCCTGCTACATTCAGAAGATGCGGTACATTGTCAATCTTATGTGTTCCAAAGCGGGACCGGATTGTGTCGGGCAGGTCTCCGTGCGATCCCCACATCTGCTCAAATTCCCGGGTATAGACAGCGCATAGGGACTTGTCCTGGATGACGATCATGTTGTTCCGGTCGGAATGGAACATCGGATGGGAGACATTGGCCGAGCCGGTGTTCAGGTAGCAGGTTCCGGGATCGAAGTTGTTCCGGTAATCGAAGATCCAGAATTTATTATGCATATCATAGGTGGTATCATATTCCCGCTTCAGTACCGGGATCCCGTGTGCCAGCAGGGTATCGATCAATGGTGTATTGGGCGCGTGGTTGTATATGAATCGGATCTTCACCCCTCTTTTTGTTGCCTTAACCAGTTCATCGGCAATCGCGGTCAGGTTGGCAAATTCCCACAGCGTGATATCGATGCTGTGGCTGGCGTGTCCGATACGATCGATGAGCAAGTCTTCAAAGTTTTGGTCACCGTTGGCTTTTTCTCCTGCGTTGACTGTCGTGTCCACCGTATGGTTGAAATAAGCTTCCATGGAGCCGGAAGAGTTGGACTGGGTAATGAAATATCCCGTATCTGAAGCCGTTCCATCATTGTTCGCTGAGGTGATGCAATACCTGTAGATTGTTCCCGGTTGTAAACCCGTCAGGGAAACTACGTGATCCGTTACCGCATCCAAAACGATAAGTGAATCCGTAAAAACCAACGGTTGATAGTTTGAATCCGAGACCATCCACCAGACTTTGGAATCGGCCGGAGCATCGGTTATCCAGAATAGCGTCACCCCGGTTTGGGTGATGCTGTCGTAGGTAAGGCCTGAAAGGACGGGCACGGAAAACCAGGCACGATCCGTCATGAGAGTCTGTCCGGTAGTTTGCCCCCGCCCGATGAAGGAGAGAATCAGCAATCCACATAGGATTGCCAACAGAATGCGCTGCATATTGCTTATTATTTGATAGAATTGATCGCTATCAGAAGGTTCAGTAAAGGCAACACACTCGGCTGGTTACTACCGGCAAAATCCATGACCAGGATCCCGCAGGGTCGGTTATCGGTCATCTCTCTTTGCATAAAGCCAAAAATATTGTCGTTAATTTCGGTGGAAATTCCTTCTGGTGTATCACAGATATCCCAGGCACTGAGGAAATTGATGTACAGGCTTTTCCCGTATCCGGAAGGAGACTGGCTTCTGCAGTCTCCAATCAGGTTTTCGATGTAGGTGATTTTTTCCGGAAAATCGATGCAATTCCACTCCGCGGCATCCTGAACCCAGTATCCCAAATTGCCCTCGGTTCCCTGATACTTTGTTGTATTGGCCGGCCATGTGAGCGTGGTCTTCGGGTACAGCCAGGTTCCTGAATCAGAAGAGATCAGTAGTATCTTGTTCCGGCAGGCCGATATCAGGGGTAATGCAGCATCTGTATGGGGATTGTAGTTTATAATCCTGTCGGTGGCAATACCCGCATAATCCAGATCGGCAGCCACCCACTGCCAGAATTCTACAGGATTAAATTGCGAATGAACCTGCCTGATCAACAGGATGACGGTCTCGGTTTGATAAACGTCAAGGAATCCCTTGATCCCCTCAAGGACGGTACGGAAACTCTGGTTAAGATAAACATCCGGGTTCATGTAAAGATCCCTGATTTCATCGGTATATAGGCTTAGTCCTCCACTATTGAGGCTCTCGTCGAAACCTACCCGGAGATCCAGGAACCTGACGCCCATATTCAACTGATCACCGATGGTAAATTGTTGTGTTGTATAATCGTTGAGTTCGGTTCCGGACAAGTGGTTTACATCAGCTCCTGAGATATGCGTCCCGGGAATGGTAAGCGCTCCCATACTGGTACTGTCATGGATGGAAGCCATCCAGTTTTCAGTGGTTACAGATCCCAGGTCAATTTTATTCTCCGGGTTCGTGTTGTCTTCTTTTTTACACCCTGAGAGAACCCATGCAGTCATCAAGATGACCATGAAAATCGTTGAAAGGTATAAAGGTGTTGTCTTCATCTCTTCTGCTTTTGGGTTATTTACTGTTTCTCACACAACGGATAGAGGCTCCGTAGTAGGTCCGGGCGGTATCGGCAATCCGGAAGATCCTTCGACTGGTATCGCAAAGAGCCCTGAAAATCACACTGTCATTAGCCGGACTATAGGTATAAAAGAGCGTGGCCCTGTTCAATCCGATCGATTCTCCCCAACCCCAGTAACCGCGTCCCAGGGCCGTAAAACCGCTCTCGTTGGTCGCGCCAGTATTCGGACTCTCCCAATGATCAGTCCCGGCCTCTTTCATCTTCCCCCCGGCGACTTCAGGGCCTCCAAGATGGGCTACCAGGGTATTCCAGTCGTCATCTGTGGGCACATGAAATCCTGGAGGACAAGCCGTCAGCGGATACGCTTGTTGTGCTGCATTCCAATTGTACAGTCTCCCTCCGAAATTTCCCAGACAGGGATCTTCACTGCTGTATCTACGCCATGCCCCTGCGGTGGAATTGAGCCAGCTATGGCAATCCTCCACCTCAGGAAAAATATAACCCGGTATCATCACCGCGTTCAGGTTTTTCTTCATCCACACCTGGCTTCCGATGGTTACCTCTTCCATCCCCAGGTCATTCATGTTGATGATGGTTTGTACCAGGTTGGGTGCGGCAGTTCGCGAACCTCCGTCTGAAGGATCGCCCCCACCGGCGAAGTTGATCATCAGCGCCCCACAGGTTTGATAGGAGGGATTGTCTTTCAGATAGACTTCAATCGGGGAATTCAGGTGTTCAGCCACTTCAATAAGAAATGTCTTGCCGTTTTTCTCGCCACTTACATAATTGATGAAGAGCCTGTTTTCCGTCGTGGTATTGGCTTTTTCAATTCCGCTTTTGATCTCATCGATCTTGGTACTGTAATCAACGCTGTACATTGACCAATGATCCTGAACCCAAAGGGGGTAGCCACAGTTGTTGATATATTCCCCTGAGGTGTTATTGTCCCAATACAGCCAGATCCCTCCGGGCACTGATGGGCCTGACTTATGGTACCGTCTCATGATCACGACCTTCCCCCTTACCTCACACAGTTGGGGCATCTCTTCAGAGACATAGAAAGCGCTCAGGTCGGGAGAGCGATCATAAAGATATGCTGCTACAGCGTTTGCAAAGTCATCGTCATGCACAGTAGAATACTCCTGCTTAATCATGTAGATGACCGTCTCAGTCGGATGCGCCTGAACGAAGTCGAGCGCAGCCGTCAGCAGGTCGTTGAAGTTTTTATGCAGGTAATAATGCCAATGGTACGCAGTAAGCACGCCATTACTCTGATCCAGGTGCAGCCGGACGTCAAACCACCGTACCCCCAGGTTCATCTGGTTGGAGATGTAATAATCCTGGCAGATCACGTTTCGCCAGGCCGCCCCCTGATCGGAGGTGTGCTTGTCGGCCGCGCAGTCATGGGTCCCCGGAAAGGTGATCTGGTCGAGGTATTTATCATCGTCAATATATTGCATCCAGAACTCATTGTAATAGGGCAGCTCGTCATCCTGGAGATTAACACGGGGATCAGGTTCCACCGGGGTGTATTCTACTTCCTTTTTCTTACAGGAAGTGAACAAGAAAATCCCGCCGGCAAGAAAGAGCAATAAAAGAACAGAGAATGTATGTTTCATATTTCGTTATTTAATTGTTTTTGATACAACGTACCGAGTATCCGGTTCCTTTATCATCGGTCAGCGGCCATACCATGACCGACTGATAATCCAGTTGCTGGTACACCCCTTCCGTGGGATCGTATTTGGATGTGGAGGCTGTCCAGAAGTTCGCATAGACCTTCAGATAGTAGTAATCGCTCGGATAACTATCCGGAATCCTGCACCCTGCCGCCAGCGCTGCGAACCCGCTTCCGTTGAAGGCTCCAAAGTTGGGTGAATCCCAATGACCGGTTCCGGCTTCTTTTAAGGTTCCGCCCGCGATCCAATATCCACCAAGGTAACTCAGCAGCCTGTTCCATTCGGCTGTATCGGCCAGATGCCATCCCGCGGGGCATGCTTTCCCCGCGGTGGCAAAGTCATATAACCTGCCGTACGTTGCTGCGTTGGCCTCATCATCGTTATACACCCAACTGCCGGCGGTATCGAGATTCAGGTTCTCCGCCATCCATGTCTGCGTACCGATTTCAATGGTATTGTAGGTTTGTCCGTCCCGGGGATCGATCATATTCCCGGCATTGCTTCCTGAATTCTGAATACAACGGATAGACAATCCCCACGACTCGTCCATTTCGTCGTTGTTGGCGATATCGCCGCCTTCGTTATCCATTCCCACGGAGTAACCATATCCGGAAGTCGGAGCATAGCTTGAACTCCAGAAGGCGGCATAGGTTCCCATGTCGTCGCCCCATGCACCTCCGTTGTTACGGGAACCACCCGGTAATGCTGTAAATCCGCTGGAATTATTGGCTCCGCTGTTGGGGTAGAGCCAATGCGTCGTGCCTGTCTCTTTCATCCTGCCTGCTGCAACAGTCCATCCCCCCAGGAAACTGATCAATGCATTGTACTCATCATTCGTGGGCACATGGAATCCCTCCGGGCAGAGGTTCCGGGCATCATGAGCCGTATGCCAGTTGTACAGGCGGCCATAGGTCTTTTCATTCACGGTATCATTGTTGTAATCGCACCAGGCGCTCTGAGAGGTGTTATCCCACTCCGAATTCCCGGTGATGTGTGGGATTGAGTCGCCGTTACTGTAATGAATGGCCTTCATGTTTTCCCGTAACCACCCCTGATCCCCGATTGTAATGAGGTTATAGGCGTTGAAGTCGTAATCGTAAACGATCCCGTTGGGATCGATCACCAGCAAAGGAGGCTTCTCGGGTTCGGTGGTCTTTTTTTTGCACCCTGCAGATAACAGGATGATGACGGTAATGATGCACAGGGCCACGGCCCCGAAATGAGATCGGATTGTCTGAATGCTATTCATGATCTATCAAGTTTGAGGTATACATCTGGAAATTCACTTTCCTGCGTTTCCATCATGCGCTTTATCCGGAATTCAAATTCGCTTTTCGCGGAGCTTTTCAGTATCTTGTCAATATAGTTGCATGCAACGAACTCTTCCCTGAACATTGTCAGGAGCAGGACCTTGTATGGCATCCCGGTGAACAATGCAATTTTCGTCACTTCACTCCATTGGTCCGGACTTATGCTGCAATCAAATAACACGATATGTGCCCTGGCGCCGTCTTTTGTGCTGAGGCACCCATCATCGGATGAGACAAGTACCACCCTGAACCCATCGATCTGTTCCAGCATGATTTTCAGGCTTTCACGGAATGTTTTGCTCGGATCGATGATGGCGATGTTGATCATGGATACGGGATACGGGATCCGGGATACGGGATTTGGGATAAGGTGCAAAATTAGGGTTCAATCACCCGGTAAAAAAGAGGGGAAACATGGAATCGGGGAAGGGAAATCATCCATTTCAGATCGGGGAAAACCCTTAGTACCGGGCCAGGTCTATTGCACGGAATAGTATTGATTCTTAATGGCCCACATGATCAGTCCGGCGATATTTTTCACCCCTGTCTTCTGAAAAATATTTGACCGGTGTGTTTCAACGGTTTTGACAGCTATAAAAAGCCGTCCGGAGATCTCCTGTGAAGTGAGTCCCTGGCAGATCAGCGTGATGATCTCCAGCTCTCTCTCCGTCAGCTGATCATCGGGCGCGGAACCGGCATAACGGAAAGCCATTTTTTGCAGGATCTCCTGGCTGAAGTAATTTCCGCCCTGATAGACAGTTCGGATGGCCTGTTCCAGTTCGAACTTATTGGCTTTCTTCAGCACAAACCCCTTCACGCCGGCCTGGATCATCTGTGTGTAATGGCCTGTATCGGAAAACATGCTGAGGGCAACGACGTGTAAACCAGGTATGCGCTGAAGCGCTTTTTCGGTGACCTCAACACCGCCGATCAGGGGCATCTCGATATCCATCAATGCAATATCAACCGGGATGTGATTGAGTGCTTCCAAAAAATGAAAACCATCGGAAGTATCATACACCACGCGAAATCCTTCTATCTGGCTCAAGACCAGTTTCAGTCCTTCACGGAACAGGTCATGGTCGTCGACGATAGCAATCTGAATATCCATGGTGTGATCAGATAGGTAATTCGATAGTTGCTTTGATCCCTTTACCCGGGGCACTTTCCAGGTCAAACTTCCCCCCAAATGACTCGATTCTGTGCCGGATATTATGCAGTCCCATACCCGTGACAGGATTGATCCCGGTCAGAAAACCCTTCCCGTTATCGCTATAAAACATACGAATCATATTCCTGCCTGCCCAGATCTTTAGCAGTACGTGTGTCGCCCCGGCATGCTTCAGGGTATTGTGGAAAAGTTCCGTGATGCATCGGTAAAGGGTCAGTTCTTTGGTCAGGTCAAACCGTTCGGGCAGATCGGCCCGGAAATTGATCTGTATCCCGCTGTTCCCTGAAAAGGAAGAAAAATAATTGCTCACTGCCATCTCAAGTCCATGTTTCTCCAGAACATGAGGACTGATATTGTGCGAGATCCGTGACACCTCTTCAATGGATCCGGAGATCACCTGTTGCAACCGGTCACGTATCGGTTCCTTATCCTCGGGCCGGGCATCCAGGAAAGCCTGAAAATAGTGGTTTATGGCAGATAACTCGGGCCCTAACCCGTCATGCAGATCGCGTGCAATACGTTTTCTTTCGCGGGTCTCCGTTTCCACCACCGCTTCCATCAGTTTTTGCCGGATAGATCCTCTCTTTCTCAGCCGGAAATACAGAAGTGCCGCTACGAATGCCAAAAAAAAGCTAAACAGTAGTATGATAAGAAGGATCAGCTGCTTGTGCTGAAACGCATTGATCTGCTTCTCCTCCTTGATCTTCTGCTCCTTGACCAACAGATCATATTTCGCTGATTGCTCGTTGATCTGCATATCGATCCGGTCCCTGAAAAAGCCCCCTTGGAGCCGGTAACTGATCCTTAGCATCTCATACGCTTCCTTCATGTCTCCCAACGACTTATAGATCTCTGCCATCTCGCAATACAACCTCAGGTACAGATTTGGGTTCTGTTTTATTTCACTCATCCCGATCGCTCTGTCAACGGTTTTCAGGGCTAATGCAAACTTCTTCTCCGCGCGGTAAATCTGGCTAAGGTTGATCATGGCATTCATGGCATGGAACGGCATGCCGGCTGCTTCGAAGTTCAGGATCGATTCCAATGACAATTTCAACGCCTTGTCGTATTCTTTCTTCCTGATAAACAAAAAACTTAACTCATTCTGTGAAGCAGCCATGTTCGGGATGCTCCCAATCCGTTCGGAAAGCGCCAAACACATTTCGGAATAATGAAAAACCGAGTCCCTGGAGCTGCCCGGTGGCTGGCCCCACTCATTGTAAAGAGCCGCCATCCGGTTGTATGCATAAGCCCTTTCTTCATCCGGGAGGGGTTCATTCCCTGTGAATAACCCATTCAGCAAAGCAATGCCCTTGGTGTATTCCTGCTTTTGACGGTATGCTTCCGAAAGCAGGATTGTGTGCAATCCCGACTTTTCAGATTTCGATGACAAGCTGCTGATGGCTTCCAGAAGTAGCGGGATGGCCTTATCGGGCATAGATCGGTCAAGATACTGACGGGACAAAAAGATCAATGAATCAATATATTCGTGAAAACCGTGTGCCGGAAATTTACGCTCCTCAACAGCCGAAAGTCCTTGTTCGTAGGCGTGTGAGATGCTATATCGCAAATACTTGATCCGGGCAGTCTGAGCAGGAGAATGATCCATACTATCCGGTAAAAGCAATTGAAGACCCTTCATAGCACTCGTATTGTCGGAACCGACTGCACGGAAAGCATTCTGGTAAATGGAATCAAACATTTCCGTTGGTAGGTGCTGTTGGCAAGTGGCTGAGATAGCCATCAAAAGGCAGAGAAAAACCGGGCATGATCTCAAAAATACCATATCAGTAGTGCAAGTTGTCACAATATCTATACATCATCAGCCAGTAAAGGTAAAAAAAAGTGAAGATCAGATAGGAATTCTCTTCCGGATCGACACATCCTTCAAACGCTCAGGAACGGAGAATGAAGCCGGAACAGGATTGGGGCTGGTCATGTGCAAAGAGTACCTCGATATTATGGGAGGAACTATCACCGTCGCCAGTAAAGAGAAGACCGGAAGTACATTTTGTGTCTCCTTGCCCATGAATGAATAACGCTTCCCAAATCCCTGATTGCTGATCGCTGATCCTTTCATTCAGTTGGCAGTGGGCAGTTGGCAACTAATGCAGAGTAATAGTGAGAGTATACGAATCATTGAGAGACCTAGTAGGATTAAGTCTAAGATACTTGAAATCTGAAAATTTCCGTAGAAATCCGAACTAAAATTCTTAACTTTGATTATTCCAAACCCCACTCCCAATGAATACCAAAGCCCTTCTAACAGGATCTCTGATTCTGGTCCTCCTGTCTAATTTCGCCTTCTCCCAGTGGAGCACTAGCCCCATGATCAATAACCAGGTTACCTTTATGCCGGGCGATCAAACCCAGTGCTATGTGGCCACCCATCCAAACGGCACCACGTTTATCAGTTGGTTTTCGGCTGAAGCGGGAGGTAATTACTATCCCCGCATCCAGCTTTTCGACATCGAAGGCAACCAGCAATGGGCCAATGACGGGCTTCTGGTGAGCAACCACCCCTCCATGACCTGGATCACCGACTACGACATGACAGTATCGTCTGATGGTGGCTGCATCATCGCCTTCCAGGATACCCGGACCGGGAGCAACGATGCCTTCATTTATAAAATCTCCCCTTCGGGAGAATTTCTCTGGGGCGACGACGGGATCCAACTCTCTAACGACTCCGATTTCGATGCCGACCCGAAGTTATTGGCAACAGACGATGGAGGGGCTTATGTAGCCTGGCCGAAGGCAGTCGACAACGGCGACAGCAAGGTCATCGTTCAACGCATCACGGCATCCGGGCAGAAATCATGGAGCAGCGACCTGGTGCTCGGGGAGACAGGATTCGATTTTGCATGGCCGCAGATCGTCAGCGATGGCTCCGGAGGTGCGATTGTCACCCTCTATAAGGAGTGGGGACCTTACTGGGCACCCAACCGGAATATTCTGGCCCAGCGCTTAGATGAGGACGGAAATGCCATCTGGCCAACCTATGCCCTGCTTTTTACCGGTGGCATTATCCAGAGTTATGTACACCAACAGGCGGTGGCCGATGGAGCAGGCGGTGCGTGGGTTTGCTGGTTCTATGAGCAGACCAGCGGTCACCTGAGCACCTTTGTTCAGCACGTGGATGAAAATGCCACAGTTGGATTCCCTCTGGGAGGGTTTGAAGCTACCACGAACATGGCTACCCTGAGCCTGGAACCTGCGATGTGCGCCAATGAATCAACCCACGATGTTTATCTTGCCTGGAGGGAGACAAATCTTGCCCAGAGTCAGTACGGTCTGTTTGGTCAGCGTATCGATCTCGCCGGAAGCCGCCTGTGGGGGAGTAACGGGAAGCAGTTCGTCCCTGTTGGCTCACAAAATCCGATTCTGATCAACCTCTCCCCTCTTGGGTCAGGAGGAGTCGTTTCATATATTTACAATGCTGCCAGCGGGACAAACGGAGCAGTCAGGTCGATTCGCTTCGATGATGCAGGCAGTCAGGTATGGACAACCAGTCCGGTTGATGTCTCGTCGGTTGCCAGCCCAAAAGGCAAGCTGGATGCCGGAGAGTTCCTGAGCGGACAGATGGTGGTTGCCTGGGCCGACGGCCGAACCGGGAACAGCGATGTTTTTGCACAGAATGTCAGTGAAGACGGTACACTTGGCCCTCTGTCGTTTGAAATTACAGTCACACCCGATACCCTGTTTTTCCTAGATCCTGATTCTGTGATCTACGGAGTGCCCTTCACAATTTCGAACACCGGGGCAAATCCCGTTGACATCTTGTATATCCAACCTTATGGCTTCCCGGTTGGACCCTATGTCTTTTGGTATATTACCCCCTCCATTCCTACCTATCCCGTAACACTGAACCCAGGGGAACACCTGACCGAAACGGTTCAATGGGTTGTTTCAGATGCCTATCCCGGGACCCTTGTTTATGATACATTGGAGATCATTACTTCGATCGATACAGTGAATCTGATCATTGCTGCAGATTCTGTATATATCATCCTTGGACAAACAAAAACCCCTGCAGAAGATCTCAGTATCTATCCCAATCCGTTTACAGATCAAGTCACTTTTGAGCTGACACCCGATGAAGAGACCTACTTCTCTGTTGAGATCCTGAATGCCCGGTCGAAAGCTGTTGCCACACTGACCCCCGGCTATTCAGGCAACGGTAGATACCGATTCACCTGGAATGGAACCGATAAATCGGGGGTCATCCAGCCGGCCGGACTCTATTTCATTATCGTGCGGACAACTTCTGAAACGGTAATCAGAAAACTAATTAAAGCGAACTAACACACAACCTGCCTCTCCATGAAGTACCTATTCAAAACCACTCTCTTAAGTATCCTCGTTGCTGTTATCAGTTTTTCAGCAAAAGCACAGGATCAGAAACAGGACAGTCTGTTAACTCTTCTCAAAGAAAGCATTAACGGAGACACCATCAGGGCGAAACTCCTTCTGGATTATGCAAAGAGCTGGTATCCTTCGGAGATGGATTCTGTTGTGAAATACAATAACCTGGGCCTTGCACTCTCGGAACAACTGCAATACAAGTCTGGGATGATGAGGGGGATGAATGGGAAGGCATTGGAATTATGGATGGAGAGCCGGTATCCCGAGGCGATCATCCCTTACCGGAAAGCTCTCTTATATGCCCGTGAATTAAATGACCTGAATTACATGACTACCGTCACCAGCAATATTGGAGTGCTATTCATGAACCAGGGACTGCTTGACAGTGCAAAACAATACCAGCTGCTCGCTCTTAAGTATGCAAAGGAACTGGCCGATCCTTCAAAAATTGCAAAAGCCCTGTCAGACATCTCCTCTATCGATGGTTATCAGGGCGATTTTGTCGCTGCGATTCAAAACCTTCTGGAGGCAAAATCAATCTGTGAAAAAAACCACCTCATGGTCGAACTTACAACCACATACCTGAGGCTTGGCATCCAATACAGCTATATCAAGGATTTTAACAAATCAAGAGAAGCATACGCCAAAACGGAGGAGTTGAATGACTCACTCAACAATGCACGTATCGAACTCAGTCTGCTGAACAACCTGGGATACCTCTACTACGATGTAAAAAAGGATTATGACTCTGCCCGGATGTATATGTTCAAAGCAAAATCATTGGCTGAAGAAAGCAATAATTACTCCGTTCTGTTGACTACAAACCTGAACATCGGGAATACTTTTATGGACGAAGAAAACTACCCGGAAGCGTTAAAATACTACCTGATGGTCTATAAATCACCTATCCTGGATAATTTCACCATCGAGAAGACTGCTCTATTTGTTAATCTCGGGACCATCTATTTCAGAACAGGGGAGATCGGAAAAGCTGAATCATTTTCTCTTGAAGGGCTGGAAATGGCCAGAAATAATCATTTACTCAGATTCGAACTGAACGCCTGCAAAACCATGGCTAGTATCCATACCAGGAAAGGAAACTGCCTGGCCTCTAACTATTATCTGAATCAGGCCAGCATTCTAAGGGACAGTCTCTACAGCGAACAATTGACAGATCGTGTTGCAGAAACAGAATTTTCACACAAGTTGGAATTAAAAGAATCGGAAAACCAGATCCTTCTTAAGGAGAACGAAGTAAAGAAGGAAATCATCTCGCGGCAAAGGATGTTTGTGGCGGGAATTACTACGATTCTTCTGCTGATCATAATCCTGCTTTTCGTCATCCTCAGAAGCCGGAATCGACAAAAAGAATTAAACAGGCAGCTGGATATACAAAATATCCAACTGAAGGAGGTAAACCAAACAAAGGATAAATTCTTTTCCATTATTGCACATGACCTGAAGAGTCCGTTCAACGGCCTGCTGGGTCTCCTTCATGAACTCGATCAAAATTATGAGGAGATTGACGAAGAGACGAGACGGGGAATTATTCACAACCTTCGGAAAAGTGCTCAAAATACATATGGATTGATTGTCAATCTATTAGAATGGACGCAAACCAAACGCGAGATACTGGCCAACAATCCGGAACAGGTTCATCTTTTTGACCTGGTCAGGGATGTTTTTGAAACCATGAAGACACGCGCAGACATGAAATCACAGAAGCTGGTCAACCATATCGATCCAGAGATCAGAATTATGGCTGATATTCAAATACTTAGATCATTGTTCCAAAATCTGATCAATAACTCAATAAAATTTACACCGACAGGTGGAGCCATCACAGTGACCTCTGAAACACAAGGAGCGAAACTACAGGTGTGTGTTTCGGATACGGGTATAGGCATCCCTGAAAAAGAGATCCCAAACCTTTTCCGGATTGATACGTCCTTCAAGCGCAGCGGTACCGAGAAGGAGGCAGGCACTGGCTTGGGGCTTATTCTGTGTAAGGAGTATATTGAGATCCTGAATGGGACAATATCAGTGACAAGTACTGAGGGAGAAGGAAGTAAATTTTGTATGATTTTGCCGAAGAACTGATCAGGTTTAACTTCCCGGAAATTTCGCTGTTCGCTGTTCGCTATTCGCTGTTCGCTGTTCGCTGTTCGCTATTCGCTGTTCGCTGTTCGCTGTTTGCTTCTAGGTTCTCCTGTGCTCTGTGCTCTGCGCTCTGCGCCCTGTGCCCTGTGCCCTGCGCCTCTACCTGACTGCCACAATGATCGCTCCGGTGATATACGCTATGATCCAGTAAAAATAGGCAACCTGCGACCAACTGGTAAATCGTTTCGGGATAGAAGCATTGATACCATTTTGCTTAACAAACCGATAGGAGAAGATCGTGTCGATGATCATTCCGGTTAGGGATGAATATCCGATAAAACCGTGCAAAGTCATGGGCCCCTCTTCCGTGCCGAGGATCATACAGATGGTAGCGACGACGTCAAATACAACACCAATTGTCAGAAAAGTCAGAACCTGTCTCGACATCATTTTCTTCCTGCTTTGAATAATGATGGCAATCGTGTAGGAGATCAGTGCGAGGTTGACAATGGAGATGCCGGCTATCAGAACAGGTTTCATACGATGTGATCAGGTTAGAGCCTGCAAAGATAGATTTTTCTTATTGTGAACTAATTAACATACAGAAATATAGATGTTTGCATTTATCTTTGTATCTTTGATTTGAGAAACCAACCAGTTAACCTTTGAAGATACTCCTTACCGGCGCATCCGGATATATAGGGAAACGATTGCTTCCCGTTCTGATTGAGAACGGTCACGAAGTGATTTGTTGTGTGCGGGATAGAAGGCGTATGGTTGTTGACCCCGACTGGGCTTCCAGGCTTACCGTTATCGAAGTAGACTTCCTTCAGAAGGAGTCCCTGAAAGCCATTCCGAAAGAGATAGATGGAGCCTATTACCTGATCCACTCGATGACATCTACGGCCAATGGGTTTGATCTGGCCGAAGCGATTTCGGCTCACAATTTCAAAGATTACATGAACACAACTCAGGTGCAGCATGTAATCTTTCTGAGCGGAATGGCTAACGATCCCAAACTCTCAAAACACCTGGCATCCAGGAAAAATGTGGAGGATATCCTAAAAAACGGGACCTATAACTTCACCGCGTTACGAGCAGGAATCATCATCGGGTCGGGAAGCGCTTCGTTTGAGATCATCCGCAACCTGGTTGAAAAACTGCCGATGATGATCGCACCGCACTGGTTGCTAACCCGTTCCCAACCTATTGCCATCAGGGATGTGATCTATTGCCTTGAGAAAGTGCTGTTTAAAACCGAGTGCTTTAACAGGAATTACGACATCGGTGGTCCGGATGTAATGACCTACAAGGAGATGATATTGGAACTGGCGCGCATCAGGGGGTTGAAACGAAGGGTGATCGCGATGCCGGTATTGTTCCCCAGGTTATCTTCAGTCTGGCTTTTTCTATTCACCCCTGCCTCGTTTTCCCTGGCCAGTCATCTTGTCGACAGCATGCAAGTGGAAGTTGTTGCAAGAAACGACAGGTTGCACAGGCTTCTGGGAGTTTGTCCTATGACATTTTATGAAGCTGTTGAGGAGGCTTTTGTCAATATCCGCCAGAATTCGATCATCTCCAGCTGGACTGATGCCATGACACGTGGAAGAGTCAGTCCGAATCTCTCAAAGTACATTGAAATTCCTCAGCACGGCTGCTTCGAATATATCCGGTCTGTTGAGATTAGTGACGTGGAAAAGATCACAAACCGGATATGGTCGATCGGGGGAGAAAAAGGGTGGTATTATGCAAACTGGCTCTGGAAACTAAGGGGCATGGCCGACCGGATGATCGGAGGTGTTGGGTTGATTCGTGGCCGCAGGTCTGTCGACACACTCTATGCCGGGGACACCCTCGATTGCTGGCGAGTACTGGTTGCTGATAAGAAGAAAAAACGGCTCCTGCTTTTTGCCGAAATGAAAATGCCAGGTGAAGCCTGGTTGGAATTCAGTATCGTTGGCAACACACTCACCCAAACCGCCACTTTCAGGCCTAAAGGGCTTTCCGGCCGCATGTACTGGTACCTCCTCATACCCATCCATCTTTCGGTTTATAAAGGGATGATAAGGAAATTGGCAAAGGACGAGGGATGTAGGACATGATACGCCATACGGGATCCGGGGATCCGAAAGAGGTCATCATCGGCGCATCTACAACCATGCTGCTGAGGATTCTCAGCATCTGCATCAGCCGGCAATGGGAACGGGGTGATGAAGTGATCGTCACCAACTCCGACCATGAAGCCAATGTCAGCTGCTGGACCGACCTTGAGCAACAAGGAATCGTGATTAAAACCTGGAAGATCAACCCCGAAACACTGCGTTTTGAGATGAATGATCTTCGGGATTTACTGACAGACCGAACCAGGCTGGTTGCCATGGTTCACATTTCGAACATCCTGGGAACCATCAATCCCATCAAAGAGGTTGCCGCCATGGTTCATCAGGCAGGAGCCCTTTTGTGTGTCGATGGCGTTGCCGCTGCGCCGCACAGGTTGATCGACGTGCAGGAGAGCGATCCCGACTTCTATGTCTTCAGCACGTATAAAGTGTTCGGTCCGCACCTGGGAGTGCTCTACGGCAAACTGGACCTGCTGCTGGAAATGGAAGGGATCAATCATTATTTTTTCACCAAAGAGGACGTACCCTATAAATTTCAACCCGGGAATGTAAATTTTGAGCTGACTTACAGTCTGGGAGCCATTCCAGCCTATTTTTCGGAGTTGCATGATCACCATTTCCCGAACGACCCTTCAACGGGATCCCGCAACAAATTCCGCACAGGTTATGATCTGATTGCCGGTCACGAAGAGCAACTGGCAACAAAAGTGATTCGGTACCTGGAAACAAAATCCGTGATCAGGATTATTGGAGAGAGAAGTGGAAGCAGGGAAGTAAGAGTCCCCACTATCTCATTCGTGCATGACCAGTTAAAAAGTTCCGGGATTGTCACCCGGGTAGACCCCTCCCGGATCGGCATCCGCTACGGCGACTTCTATGCGAAAAAGATCATCCGGGATTTGGGATTGGAAGAGCAGGATGGCGTGGTAAGGGTTAGCCTGGTTCACTATAATACGCAGGAAGAGGTGGGAAGGTTGATTGAAGTGCTGGAGACCATACTTTAAAGGAAATACGGAAATACGAAATACGGAAATACGAAATAAGGGAATTAGATTAGAATAGTATCTTTGCATATAGAAAAACTGACATATATACATTTCATGACAATAAAACATCTGCTTTCAGCGTCTCTAATTCTCTTTAACTCATTTCTTTTCAGCCAAAACTTTCAGGAAATTCCCCTTTCAATCCCCGGCATCAGCAGCGGAGGCACCTGCTGGGGCGATTTTGACAACGACGGAGACCTTGATCTTGTGGTAAACGGACAACTTGCCGACTGGAGTTCTAAAACCATGGTTTATAAGAACAGTAACGGTCAGTTTACTGAGATAGCCGGAGATTTTCCAACTCTTTTCAATGGACTGGCACGGTGGGGAGACTACGACAATGATAACGACCTCGATCTGTTGATCTGTGGTATGAATGGCGCAGGCGAGGGAGCTACTTTGCTTTACAGGAACGATGCCAGTGTCTTTACTCTTGTTGAATCTGACTTTACCGGCATCACCCTGGGGAGGGTGCTATGGCTGGATGAGAACCGTGACGGATGGCTGGATGTTTTCGTTGCAGGTGACTCCACCTACAATACTCCCGTAGCCAGCATCTATCACAACAACGGCAACGGGACTTTTTCCAGGATGGATGCCAAACTGCCTGCCTCTCTGAACTCATCCTATACCTTCGGAGACTATGACAACGATGGCGATGATGACCTGTTTGTGACAGGATTTTTTGAATATACCTATGCCAGCAGACTGTTTCGAAACGATGGAAACGGCAGTTTTTCGGACACACAAATCCCTTTCGACAGCACAGCATACGGAGACATGATCTTTTTGGATATTGACAAGGACATGGATCTGGATATCATATACATGGGTAACGACCTCATCGGAAATTATATTGCCCGGGTTTACCGGAACGATGGGAATGACACCTTCACTAAAATCTCCAGCGAAATTGAGGGTGAATGGGTTGGG
>Ga0351835_1010_pt1 | contig 50358 bp, 41 predicted proteins | sample BONcelHFGM3001D3_FD_206756 | JGI IMG/M metagenome (GOLD analysis project Ga0351835, IMG submission 206756) | Enriched cells from coal bed in the Powder River Basin, Montana, United States - BONCAT cells FGM rep1 HSBNCT.FGM.300.1.D3 ... | reverse complement strand
GTATTTGAGAAATTCTTTCGTGTACCCGGCACCAAACCGGGAGGCACCGGATTGGGGCTCACCATTTCAAAGGCAATTATAGATCTCCACGGGGGAGAATTAAAACTAATGAACAGCCCGGAGCGTGGTCTGGCGGCCCACATTCTTCTTCCGGTTGAAACGTGTAATCAACTGACAGATGAACAACTATAAAATATTGATCATTGATGATGAGCCACAGATCAGGCGAATGCTTAGAATGGCTTTAGAGACCAATGATTATAACACGTTTGAAGAGGCCACTGCGACAGAAGGGTTCCGGTCTATAATCATGAACCGGCCTGATGTCGTCATTTTGGATCTGGGTTTGCCTGATGAAGATGGCCTGTCGTTGATCAAGAAACTGCGTGAATGGAGTACCATTCCTGTCATTGTTCTGACGGTTGACAACAATCCGGCAACGAAAATAGAGGCCCTGGATGCCGGTGCGGATGATTACATCGCAAAGCCATTTGATACAGGGGAATTATTGGCACGGATCAGGGTGGCGATCAGGCATTCTATGAAACTGGATGAATTACCGGTATTTCGTAGCGGGGCCCTGCAAGTGGACTTGAGCGCCCGTGTAGTCACGGTTGGTGTCGAAGAGGTCAAGCTGACCGCCACGGAGTATTCATTGCTTTCGCTATTGGTTCGCAACGCCGGAAAAGTACTGACCCATTCGTACATCAGTCGTGAGATTTGGAAAAATCCCTATTCGGATAACAGCCAGATCTTACGGGTTCACATTGCACAGATCCGAAAGAAAATAGAGCAAAATCCCTCAGTCCCCCGACTCCTGATCACGGAACCGGGAGTGGGGTACCGGTTCCGTATTCAACAACCTGATGAATCACAGTTAGACCAGCCTTAGAGAAGCCTTAGAGAAGCTTTACAGGATAAATGAATCTAATCCCTGATACACCTGACACTGAATGCATTCGCCCTGTATCCCGGATAATAGGAGACCGAATAGTTGTATTCGTTCATGCCGTGCGCCCAGGCCTTCCAGGGGCCATGGGCTGTTGAGCTCCAGAAGAGGGTGGCAAATCCGTCAAACTGCCAGCTTTGGTTGAAGGCATCGATCCCCGACAGTTGGGCATTAAATCCCGAATACCCTGAATAGAGCAGGGGACTTCCGGCAAATCCGTTACCCAGAAATACGGCAAACAATTGGTTCCAGTCTGCTTCAGATGGCACATGCCAGCCGGGCGGACACAATCCCTGGGTCTCTTCACTGTCTGTGTACGTCATAATTTCATCCCACTGATATAGCGCAGAGCTCAGGGCACAGGGCACAGGGATATCATTGAAGCAGTATTTTTCCGGGATGCAATTATCACGCTGTGGTGAATTCCCGGAGATCATTGTTCCATGGTTCAGGTTTGATGCCATCCAGCATTGAGTACCGATTAGAACGGTAGGATATTTTTTCCCATCGCGGATGTCGGTTAGGCTGTCGCCGCAATTGACAATTGATAATTGATAATTGATAATTGATAATCTTGCTGAATCCTGGCAACCGGCTTCGTTGATGTAGTTGTAGGAGATTTCGTGGAGGCCGGGGCCGGCGATGGAGGCGTTAAAATAATACATCATGCCACTTCCTCCTCCACCTCCCCCGGGTTGGGCTGTAACGCCTGGTCCGCTGAAGGTCCCTCCCAGGGGAATTCCACCCCGCAGCAGGATGGGTTTGGCATTCGTAGTCGTGATGGTATCGAAGCAGGGGGTGAACGATACTTCAGGATTCTCAGAAACGGTCATAACAACCGCGTTCCCGGTTGCCGGATTTCCTAATGTACAGCTTTGTGAGGAGGTGAGGATGCAGGTTACCTGATCGCCATCTAACGGAATATAGATAAATACTGCATTGTTAATTCCTGCATTGTTTGCATTGACCTGCCATTGATAGGAGGGGGCTGAACCGCCGTTTACGGGAACTCCTGTGAACGTCACGGGGATCCCTTCGCAAACGGGGTTGACCGATGCCGTGACGGTGACGGAAACCGGCAACTTTGGGTTCACGGTGATCACGAAGGTGGTGTCGGGACCTTCGCACCCGTTTGGATCGGAAGAGATGGTATAGGTTACTGTCTCCTGAGTGGATCCGGAGTTCAGAACCGACTGCACCAGGCTGTCGGCAGGTACCGGCTGGTTCGTGTACCCTGAGAGGTTTGGGGAGCTTGCCGAACAACTCCAGGTAAAGAGTCCGCCCGGGGGAGATGAAGAGAGTCCTACTCTGACGGTGTCGCCCGAACAGGTGGTGGATGAAAGGGGATTGGTTGTCAGCACGATCGCCGGGATCACAGTAACCACGTAATCATATCCGGGGCCATCACATCCATTGGCATACGGGATAAGGTGGTAGGTGACGGAATGGGGGAACACGGAGGTATTGATAAGGAGCTGGCTGATCAGGGTATCAGGATCTGTGGTGTTGGAGGCATATCCGGTGACATCAGGAGAGGAGGCTTCTGCCGTCCAGGTAAAGAGGCTTCCCGTGACGTGTGATGTGAGGATCAGCAGGAGGGAGTCTCCACTGCACAGATCCTGCATCAGGGGAGAATTGGACAGGTCGGGAACGGGATTGACAGTCACGGAGAAGGATTTCGGAGGTCCATTGCATCCGGTGATCGATGGGGTGACTACATAGGTCACAGTTTCGGGCGTGGTACCCGTATTTATCAGAGACTGGATGATGCTGGATCCTGTCCCATTTGAAAACCCTGTCACCGAGGCAGAGCCGCATGAGGCTTCCCAGGAAAAGAGGCATCCGGGAACATTCGAAGTAAGCAGAATATCAGTGGTGTCTCCCGAACAGGCCGTAAAATCCAGGATGTTGTTCGTTACGATAGTTGCCGGTGGAACCAGGAGATAGAACGTGGCGGTATCTCCCAAGCAGGGAGTGGCAAATGGCACAACTGTATAGATGACCGAATCCACCTCTGTCCCGCTATTTGTGAGGAGTTGCTGGATGGGATTCTGGCTTCCGGGTGCAAATCCTGTAATCGCGGGGGAGGTAGCTGTTGCTGTATAGCTGTATGTGGTGAGGGGATTGGTCGATTCAAGCAGGAGATCTGTTGAGGTTCCGCTGCAAACCGTGTCGGTGAGGTTGGTATTGGTAATTACAGGCGACATGTTAACTCCCACGAGAATTCCGTTTGTGCCAGGGCCGAAGTCTCCTGCCCCGCAATAATTGCTGTGCCCTCTCACCTTCAGTCTCTTTTGTCCGGGTGGATAAAGGCCATAATTGATGGTAATGGATGAGAGGGCATTGAGTGAATCCATCAGGGTCATCCCTGATGCCACATCAGTGAGGACCCATTCGTAACCGGCAGAATCGGTGCCGGGGAGCGGATTGGGCACTACCGTGTAGGTGGCAATGGTACTCATACAAAGCGTATCGGGGCCGCTGATACCTTGTGGCGTTTCAGGTGTGCCGGCAACGGCAAACATCCCGATCTGCGAGGTGCTGGCAGCGTACCACCAGGTGTTCACCGTATTCCACGATCCGATGCCCACGCCATAGTAGTCTCCTTGCCATGCATGACATCCTGAGGTGGGGAGCGATGAGTAACACCCGGTGAGTTGCACCTGCCCCCCTTTGTTAGCCAGCAGCGTGTCGTTCCAGTATGTGGCAATAGGAGGCCCGGGTGGACGAACCATGGAAATGATGAATCCGTACTGATGCCTTTCTACGTCATACAAAGCAAGGTTGGTCAGTCCGTTTACGTAGGTGATCGAAAGATAGACGCTGTCCCCGATGGGTACAGGAACTCCCAACCCGTTGATGCCGTCCCAAACGATGGTATTCACGCCGATGTCGACCGAATCCAGGATGGAGACATCCTCGGGCTGATGACCTGGCAGCGGGTTGATCTCAATGTCCACATTGGCGCTTCCGGGCTTGTTCACCGAGAATTGAATATCAAAAGAGCCGTCGCAGTCACGTGTTACAGTAACGCTGCTGGGAAGAATAACACCCAGCACACCCGTTGGGAACTGCACGGTATCGGGATCATTCACAAAGATCTTGTACTGCGCATAATGGTGGTTGCCTTCAGTAGATTTGCAGCTGCTGTCCCAGGGAACAGGTGGCGGGTAACAGCCATTTCGGGTGGAGGTCACATCGAACACGTTTCCCCTCATCTCATTATAATAGATGGAGGTTACGATGGAATCTTCGGTATAGATATATTGGGTGGCCCAGAAGCCTCCCATCGGACTCGTTATATTTTGTGTATTTATCCCCCAGTCTTTTGACCAGAGACGACCGTCGATGGCTGCTAAAGGAAGGATGGTCGTGTCGATCACTGTGATATCAAACAGCGACATTGGTTTGGGATTTATTTCGATATTGTAGTCTCCCGGTATCAGCGGATTGAAAACCAACGCTTTGTACCCTGCAGGATTCAGTTTGGTAGGACCGGCTTCAGCCTGGCTGTAGTACTTGATAAATCCTAACGCACTCATGGAATTGATGGTATATGGTCCATAGACCACCGTATTGTCCAGGTTTTTGATCCGGAACGTCAGATTCCCACCATAACCACCAAATCCAATGTATACCTGTTCCCCCGGGCTTCCAACCCGAACGTAGAGCTTCTGATCCGGGGGGCAGGCGGGTGTTGCGAAGCAGGAGTATCCGCCGCCTCCGTCGCCGACATTCAGGAAGCAGATGTAATTGGAATCGGGCCTCAGCTCCTTGATGCCTTCTGCATGAAGAACCATGGAACCAAACCCTAAAATGAGCATGAAAACCAAGGCATTAGACGTATAGAACAACCATTTCATAAAAGAGGGTTTAGCAACCCATCCGGAATAGACAATGATTCATCTACCAAATATAGTTATATTCGATATGCTTTCATCAACATTTTCCGTTACTTTTACAAAACTTTTTCGATTTATCAAACCTGGTCCCCTATGAAAATCACACTTTACGGAGCAGCCAGCGGTGTTACGGGCAGCGCATACCATGTCCAAACAAACGAAGCTAACATACTCATCGATTGCGGGATGTTCCAGGGAGGGAAGGAGGTTGATGAACTGAATCGCCTGGCACCACCCGTCGATTACCGGCAGCTCGATTCGATCGTTCTCACCCATGCCCATCTGGATCATTGCGGACGGCTTCCACTGGCCATCCGGGCCGGATACAACAATGCCATCTATGCCACACCTGCTACGATAGAGATTGCCTCCCTGATCCTGAGGGATTCATTGAAAGTCTACACAAGCGATCTGGAAAAGCTAAACCGGATGCTGCAGCGCCAGGGGAAGAAGAAGGTTGAACCACTGTATGACAAAGAAGATGTTGAGCAGGCAATCCATCAGATGGAGTCGATTCCTTACCAGCAACCCTACATGGTGGCTCCGGGAATCCGCGTTGTTGCTCAAGAAGCCGGTCATATCCTCGGATCGGTAAGCCTGAAAATAATTGCCATGGAAGATGGAATGGAAAAGTCGGTTGTCTTCTCAGGCGATATCGGAGCCAACGGGATGCCTATCGTCAATGATCCGGAACCATTCACCGATGCCGATATGGTCTTTATGGAATCCACCTACGGCGACAGGGATCACAAATCCCTAAATGCCACCCTTGAAGAGGCACGGGCGATCATCTTGCAAACCCTGAACTCGAACGGGAAGATCCTTGTTCCGTCGTTTGCCGTTGGACGAACTCAAGACCTGCTCTACTACATGGATGAAGCCTTCCACAAGGATAACCTGCCTTCGGTCCCCATCTATCTCGACAGTCCCATGGCAATCGAAGCCACAAAGATCTACCTACAGCATCCCGAACTGTATGATGAGGAGACCCAGGTGATGAATTTGCGTGGGCAGTTCCGGAAAGACCTGGCAAAGGTTCATCTTGCCGAGACGCCGGATCATTCGAAAGCCATCAACAACGTGACCGGAACCTGCATAATCATCGCGGGCTCAGGCATGTGTACCGCCGGACGAATTATCCATCACTTACGGCATAACCTCTGGAGGCCCGAAACGTCGGTCGTCATCGTAGGCTACCAGGCTGTTGGAACCCTTGGACGGCAGCTCGTGGAAAAAGCGGAGTATGTTAAAATCTGGGGTGAGACCATCGCCGTGAAAGCGAAGATATACAGCCTGGGTGGGTTCAGCGCCCATGCCGGACAATCAGATCTCCTGAAATGGTTCAGTGTCATCGCTCCGTCAACACCCAGAGTGGTCCTGATCCACGGGGAAGACAAGGCCCGGACTGCACTGAAAGAGAAGCTGCAAAAAGAGTTTGGCATTACGGCAGAGATTCCCGGGTTAGGGGAGACCATACACCTGTAAAATGGTGAAATGGTGAAATGGTGAAATAGTAAAGTGCAAAAAAATACTACCATTTTACCATCTTGCTATTTTACATTTATTTCACCATCACCTTCTCCCTGTACACCTCGGTTTCACTCTTCAGCTGCACCACATAGATCCCTGCCGGAAGTGAAGAAATGTTGACAATCTCCTTCAGATTATTTCCTGAAGCTGTTACCTGTTTTGCAACAACGTTCCGTCCAAAGAGGTCGACAACCTGAAGTACAAATGAACTCTCTTCTGTGCCGTGCAACGAAACTGTCACCTCGCCGGATGCCGGATTGGGGTAGACTTTCAGGCGGTTTGAAAAGCTGTTCAATCCGTTATCAACCGCTGTGATTCCGGTAATCGCAAAATCGTCAACCGCAAAATCTCCCTTCTGCCCGCATGAGGTGATTCCCCTGAGCCTGAGGGCTACAACGGAGCCATTCCATGGTGATAGGTCGATTTCGACCTCTTTCCACTCATTTCCCTGGTCTCCGATGATCGGATCCATGATGTCATTGATGATATCCGATCCGTTGAACAGGTCCACATGGAATTCTCCCATATCGGCTCCCCAGGCGTGGTACCAGAGAGCAAGGATTGGTGTAATGCTATTCCGGAGATCCACACAGGGGGTGTTGATGAGTGCCACTTTGTCGAGACAGAAGTTCGAAGGCTCCATATAAAGATACTGGCCGGTATAGGTCCCGGTAGTATGGTCGACCGACGGTCCGGTTTGGCTGGTATTTGTTGGCCCCGAATAGGTCCGCCAGTCGTGCTGGTCGTAGACATCATTCCCCAGGTTAAACCATCCCTCTTCAAGGTCGCAGATGATGAGTTCGCACACAGGAGCGGAATAGCATTTGGTCCAGCTGTCGAAGTTCTGCTCGTAACCAACGTTGACAGTCATTCCGTCAACAACCTCAATAGGGATTTCCATCTCGTCGTTTGCCGGATTCTGATCCCCGGCATAGGAGATGGCTGCTGTAAGTGTATGGGATCCATTGGTGGTAAGGTTGATGGGTTCTGTAAATTCAAAGATAAGGGAAGAATCGGGATCAATTGTACCAACATAATCTTCAATTACAAATGGATTGCTTCCCAGCTTGTATCTGAGGGTAGGATTGACGATTGGCTGCATGCCAGAATTACGCACTTCAACCTTGACTGTTACAGCCGAAAGGTTCATCTGCCCCGACTGGTATATTCCCCATTCAGCGGTAGGAATAGCTGCAATCATGGCATCCGTGGGATAACAGTTCATAGTTCCCGGTGTCTTCTCCAGCGCCACGGCTCTGCGGCCTTTTGCTCCATTCTCTCCAACTGCCCTCACGGTAAACCATGAGCTTGTAACCACATTGGTATCATCGACGATAAACGAGGTATTTGGTGTTACACCGGCAACCTCCATGTATTTTCCGCCCAGTTTCATCACTTCATACGACGTTGCCCCGGAAACAGGACTCCAGATGACGTGTGTTTTGCCCGTACATGCCCAGTCGATCTGAATGTTGCAGGGCACGCCAAGGATGGTAAATGGCGCGTCCGATTCTGAAACAGAGCTGCCTTTGGTGATCCTGACAAGTGCCTCGCCGGTAGTTGTATTAGGAACCGTCCAGCTGTAGTAGCGGTCTCCTCCGGCAAGTCCTTCGGCAATCAGTTCCCAGGACTGGCCATTGTTTGCCGACCACTCGAGCTTAAATGTCTGGCTCACGCCAAAGGCATCCCAGCGAATCAGTTCCGACTCACCCGGAACGAGCGACTCCCCTCCCAGCGGGTAGGTGAGAACCACCTCCTGAGGAATGAATTCATAAATTATATAATAGGTTTGCGGCCCCTGTGGAACCGATGTACCCACTACCTCTACCGTGTAGGTTCCTGTAGCCGGAGCATCGAGGGTCACCTGCTCCATGTTGTTCCGGTCGTCAATCCCGCGGAACGCAGGCAGGTTGAGGCTGTCGGGACTTGGATAGTGACTGAGTTTCCAGGGAAGCCAGGTGGTGGATGACGGGTCGGTGAGGGTCATGTCGAGGTTGTTTACCAATGCCCAGGTGGTGTTGACGGAGGCTTCGTAGTCGGTCCAGTAGATCATCACCTTGAGTTGAGCTACATTGGCAGGCACGGCGATGGTGTGGGTTTTGGTGGCGCCCTGGGCGAGCGAACCTGAATCAAAACGGGCCTCTTCAATTACCTGTGCAGCCCTGAGTGCGTTAACCCGACCCCAGCCAAATTTAAAGTCGGGTCCTTGATTCCCAAGATCTTCAGCAGTATTCAGCAGGATCGCCTTTAGTAACCCTGCCATTGGGTCATTCCCGGCATAATTATCCCTGTATGCCTGGAAAAGTTGCGCCATCGTTCCTGCCACACCCGGACAGGCCATTGAGGTGCCCGATTTCAGCGCATACGTGTTGGGATTAATAGTCGAATAGACGCTGGAACCTTTGGCAGCACAGTCGGGCTTGATTCGGCCATCGTGCGCAGGCCCGCGGCTGCTGGAGGATGCAAGGTTGTCAGCATAGTCAAGGTTGGCCACTGCGATCACGTTTTTGCCGATTTTATGTCCGCCCGTCACATTCCCCCAGCCTGCGCCGGCTCCATAACCGCAATTTCCTGTGCCTTCATTTCCGGCAGAAAAAACGTGCATCAGGGAAGGATAAGTACGCACCTGCTGGTCCATCGTTTGGGCCAGGGTAGTGTATCCGGCGTTGCAGCCATTGCTGTAGGACGTTGATGTTATCCGCACGCCAAGGTTGCCGTAATCCTGCGGGATAGCGCTGAATCCCGGATAATTGGGCGAAGCCCCGTAAACATAAAGGTCAGCTCCGAAAGCATTGCCTTTTCCCAATGGGTCCACATTCCCTGCCGCCATAATAATTCCGGCACAGTGGTCGCCATGATTTCCGCTGTTGTTCGAAAGAAACTGGTCAAGGATCCTGCCCTGGTAATCGATGTGCGGCCCGATGATGCCGTCGTCCTGAAGCTCCACGATCACACCGGTTCCGTCATAATGGCGTCCGGCACCATGATCTGTGGCAATGGCATTTGTACGATGAAGTGTACGTCCGGTGTAATTTTCAGGTTCGGGATTGGGGTAAACAGGTTCCATGAACACGACAAACGGAAGCGCTGCAATAGCCCGGATCTCATTTTGAGACACCGCCGCATTGATGTAGTGGCCGAAGTCGTCACGCTGGATGACCGTAAGCCCTTGTCCCTGCAACGCGCCAACAACCTGATCCGGATCGAGGTTGGAATAGTAGTTTACAAGGACATTAACAGTTCCGTCCTCCAGGATCGCATGATCAGGGATATTTCCTTCGTAAAGATCCGGGGAGAGTTTGCAGTCGACATCAATGGTCCAAATACTCCGGATGCCTGCCCCTGTCAGCATGCCGGCATTAAAATCCTGGTTGAAGGCTGCGAAATATGCATTTCTTGGGAGGTAGCCGAGCAAGGTAACCCCCGCCTCCCGGAGGAGGTTCTTCACATCCCCGGAAGGGATCTCGTAAAACTGGATGACCTTAAAAAACTGACCATCGAACAGGGACTCGTTGGAAGAAGACCAGGAGGAGAGAAATACCTCCGTGTTGGCTTCGGGTACGATAACTCCTGTTTTAAATAGAGGGAAAAATCTCCGGTCTGAGGCTGGGCGAAGAGGGTTGTTACGGCCAGCAGACACATTGCGGGAAGATAGGAACGTATAGTCATAGGTTGATAATTTAGGTTTTCATTCAACAAAGATAATAGAATCATTATAAAGAAGACTATAAATCGACTTGAATGGTTGCATGCCATGATTTTGTAATTTTGTTTGCAGTGACAACCCTTCAATCTAACTTTCGCAAATTTCCCTCCATCCGAATCCGGACAGCCGGGCACCGGCTACTAAACGGTTGGGGTGCTATTGGATTGGAACTTCAGAAGCGTATTACAGGGTTTGGTGAAGCCACGACTGTCATCGTGGTTGAGTGCTATCCGGGAGTTACTATCCCCGAGGTTAAGAATGGTCTTGCCGGAACTCTTCAGCCTGATCTGCTGATCAGCACAAATGAGTTGTTTCTCACAACAGATGAAATCAGTGACCTCACCTGGCCGGATGCAACCAACGACAGGATCTTCGGACACATGACTCAACTCAGTATGTCGGACTTCATGGATCCGGTTTTAGTGGAACGTGCAACAACCTCAATATCTGCTTTTACCAACGGCATTGTTTTTATCATCGGCCCAGGGGCTTCCTTGCTTGTTGCTGAACCGGATATCCTGATTTATGCCGACATGTCGCGGTATGAAATTCAGCAGCGGATGCGGCGCAATGAATTGGGAAACCTTGGGATGTTAAATCCGGATGCCTGCTTCGAAGAGAAATACAAGCGCGGTTATTTCATCGACTGGCGGGTAGCCGACCGGCAGAAAAAGAGGATCATGGCATCCTGGGATTATTTTCTTGACACAACAGCATCAGGCAAACCAAAGATGGTAAGCGGATCATCCTTCAGGGAGGCATTGTGCCAGGCTGTTCAACAGCCCTTCAGCGTGGTGCCCTTTTTTGATCCCGGGCCCTGGGGAGGACAATGGATGAAGAGGGTTTGCGACCTCGATCAGGACGCCCCGAACTATGCATGGTGTTTCAACTGCGTGCCCGAAGAGAACAGCCTGTTGCTGGATTTCGGAGATGGCATCATTGAAACACCGGCTATTAACCTGGTGTTTTTTCAGCCCCTTCAGTTGCTCGGAAAGGATGTCAGAGCCCGCTTCGGGGACGAGTTCCCCATCCGGTTCGACTTTCTAGACACGATGGATGGCGGTAACCTAAGCCTCCAGGTTCACCCCCTGACTGATTACATCCGGGACAATTTCGGTGTTCCCTATACACAGGACGAGAGTTATTACATCATGGATGCCATACCCGGATCGGTTGTATACCTTGGGCTTAAAGAGGGGATTGACAGGGGGGAGATGATCTCTGCGTTGACCCGGGCCCAGGATGAAGGGATCCCGTTCGACGATGAAAAATTCATCCTGCAGTGGCCTGTGAAAAAACATGATCACCTGTTGATTCCCGGAGGAACGGTCCATTGTTCGGGAAGGAATACTGTTGTTCTTGAGATCAGTGCCACGCCCTATATTTTCACGTTTAAGCTGTGGGACTGGGGAAGATTGGGATTGGATGGCCGTCCCCGGCCGATCAACATTGGACATGGGCAACAGGTGATACAATGGGACCGCAAGAAAGAATGGGTTGGAAACAACCTTGTGAACCGGTTCTCTCACCTTGCCGAAGGCCCGGGTTGGCGAGAAGAGAAGACCGGACTGCATGAACTGGAGTTTATTGAAACACGAAGGCATTGGTTTAACGGCAAGGTGTTTCACAATTCCACCGACGGGGTGCAGGTACTAACTTTGGTTGAAGGCCGGGAAGCCATTGTGGAGAGCCCGTCAGATTCGTTCGATCCTTTTTTAGTCCACTATGCCGAAACCTTCATTGTGCCCGCAGCTGTCGGGGAATATACCATCCGCCCTACCGGGGAATCGGAGGGGAGGGAATGTGCTACAATCAAAGCATATGTCAGAACAAAATCATGCCGGTTTTAATCCCGAATCAGTGTTGAACGATGAAGCGGGAGGTGGATCTTCCGTTCAGGGAAGAGACTTCTACGAAATAGAGCCCATTTGTCCAACCGGAAATATCCAGTCGGAGGTTGTCCTGACCCGGGGGAATGGTATATGCAACGATTAATTTCCCTGAGTACTTGTAAATTCGAACCTGCCTGCCTGATTGTTCAACTGCTGAAAGGTCAAGTTGTACGTTTGTTTCGGCCGGATTTGGAAATAGAATAATCCTGTTAGGGGCTGTTATTGAAGGGGCAAGATTCACCAGTTTATCGATGGCAAAATCTTTCAGAAACAGTGTCCAATGCGGATAGGAAGACGAACCAATGCGATTGGTTCTTACAACCTCACCCCGGATCCATCCATAAATGGTGTCTGTTGTTTGCTTGAGTTGGAATCCGACGTACCTGTCTCCCCGATTGTCGCATAGGGATACCCTGGGATTATTATTAGGTCCTATTCCCCCAATCCAAAAATCTGACCAGATATAACAGGTATCCTGAAGAAAGGAATCGGCTGGTCCGATTGGCGTTCCCGCCGGCAAGGCGCTCGCTGCTGTGACAACAACAAACGTTGTGTCATAGGGTGAAACTGGTGAGATGAACAGGGTGGTGTCAGGTTCTCCGGTGATTGTAATATATGGAGAAAGAGGGAATATCCTGCAATCGGAGCCCCATCCGCCCATGCCTCCTCCGCTGACTGCCTGGAAAAGAAGATCATCTGTACCGTCAAGATTGACATCCAGGTAGCTCTCTACGGTGTATCCCCAGGAACCCAAACCTAGCTCCCCGTAAACAGAATCATTAGGAACAATGTCAACATAAGTTCCCGATGGCGGAACCACCCCGGCTTGTATCCCCTGTCCGGAACAATAACATGAAATGAACAGGAGCGATAAACAAAGGAAATGAGAACAAATCCGTTTCATGGACTGAAATTTGAGACCTTAAATATAGACAAATAGTGTGAATCTCTATATTACCTAGAACAAACTTACAAACAGCGCCACATTGAGAGCTGTTACGATGACCCCCAGCGCATAGAGAGTGATCTTTGAACTCAGTGAATTCTTGTATTTACCCATCACTTTTTCGGAAGACGTCAGGTAAACCTGGAAAAAGATCGTGAAGGGGAGCTGAATGCTCAGCATCATTTGTGAGATGATCAACCCCTGAAACGGATTGGTGATCAGGAAAATGATGGCGAGGGCGATGACCAGTGATAGCGCTACTCCCAGGCGGGAGTGGTTGTCCTTGATGTCGTATGGTTCCTTGTACATGCCGGCGAAAATGCTCCCTGCGGCCATGCCGGATGTGATGGTGGAGGCCACTCCGGCAAACAGAAGGGCAACGGCAAATACGATGGCCGAGTGGTTGCCCAGCAGGGGAGCCAGCAGCTGTTGTGCCTGCTCAAGCTCTGACACGGCTGTTTTGGTCTTGAAAAAGATGGCGGCCGCAAGCAGGATCATCGCACTGTTGATAGCCCAGCCGATCACCATGGAGAAAAGGGTGTCGAGGAATTCGTACCGCAGCTGTTTCTTGATGACCTTCTCGTCTTTCAGGTTCCATTGCCGGCTTTGAATGATCTCGGAGTGCAGGAATAGGTTGTGCGGCATCACCACGGCACCCAGCACACTCATGATGATAATCATCGATCCTTTGGGAAACGAGGGCGTGACCCAGCCGGTAATGGCGCTGTTCCAGTCGATGTTCACCAGGGAGAGCTCATAGACGAAGGAGAGTCCGATCACCGACACAAAGGCGATGATCCACTTTTCAATCACCCGGTAGGAGTTGGAGTAGAGCATGATCCCCGAAAAGATGGCGACCAGCACGGCGCCTGCCCTGACGGGGATGCCGAAGAGCATGTGGAGCGCTATGGCACCACCCAGGATCTCTGCCAGCGAGGTGGAGATGGAGGCCAGCATGGCGGAGGAGAGAAGGATCTTTGATGCGTAGGGTTTCAGATGGATTGAAGCGGCCTCTGAGAGACACAGGCCGGTGGCAATTCCCAGGTGGGCCACGTTGTGCTGCAAGAGGATCAGCATGATGGTGGAGAGGGTTACCATCCAGAGCAGCGCATAACCGAATTCGGCCCCAGCAGCCAGGTTCGAGGCCCAGTTCCCCGGATCGATAAACCCAACTGTAACCAGCAACCCCGGACCGATGAACTTGAAAATATCCAGTCCGCCGAAGATTGGCTTGTAGTTTTTACGGTCAATATTTTTGAAAACCTTGAACAGGGAAATGAGAATTAAGAATTAAGAATTAAGAATTAAGAATTAAGAATTTCTTTTACTTTCATAACTTTCACAATATCAACACCTTTTAATCTTTCAACCTTTCAACCTCCAAACCTATTGACCCCATGACCCCATGACCTCATCCCCTCATCACCCCATCACCCCATCACCCCATCACCTCATCACCCCATCACCCCATCACCCCATGACCTCATGACCCCATGACCCCATGACCTCATGACCCCATGACCTCATGACCCCATCACCCCATCACCTCAAAGCCTATACAGCAGCCGAATCTCCTCCGCCCACAAGCTCTCATCCGGCGTCTCCAGGATCAGTGGCATGTTGTCGAACCGCGGGTCGTGCATGATGCGTTTGAAAACCAGCAGGCCAAGGGTTCCCTTCCCGATGCTCTCGTGACGGTCGACCCGGCTTCCGAGGGGTTTCTTGGCGTCATTGAGGTGCATCCCGCGAAGGTAACTGAAACCGACCACCTCCTCAAAATGGCGGAACGTTTCGTCAAATCCCTGGTCGGTGCTCAGATCATACCCTGCCGCAAAGGAGTGACAGGTGTCGATGCAGACCCCAACACGGGATTTGTCCTCCACCTGGTCGATCATGAAGGCAAGCTGCTCGAACTCAAATCCCAGGTTACTTCCTTGTCCGGCCGTGTTCTCAATGACCGCGGTTACCCCTTTTGTTTTATCCAGGACTCGGTTAATCGACTCGGCGATCAGCTTCATGCAGGCCTCATCGGAGATCTGCTTCAACGTGCTTCCCGGGTGGAAATTGAGCAGCTTCAATCCCAGCTGCTCTGCGCGTTGCATCTCATCCAGGAAGGCTTTTCTCGATTTGGCAAGCATCTCTGGTTCCGGATTTCCCAGGTTGATCAGGTAGCTGTCGTGGGGCAGGATGTAGTCGGGGGAGAAGCCAAATTTTTCGCAATTGGCTTTGAAGGCACTGATGCTTGCAGACGTAAGCGGCGCCGCAACCCATTGCCGCTGGTTTTTGGTAAAGAGGGCGAAGGCTTTCGCTCCGATATCGTGGGCGTTGATGGGGGCGTTCTCCACACCTCCCGAGGCGCTGACATGGGCTCCGATGTATTTCATGATTCAGGGATTTCTATGCAATTATAGTAAAATATCGTGAATATCGTGAATAGCGTGAGTAGCGTGAGTAACGTGAATAGCGTGAGTAGCGTGAATAGCGTGAATAGCGTGAGTAGCGTGAATAGCGTGAGTAGCGTGAGTAGCGTGAATAGCGTGAATAACGTGAATAATGTGAATAGCGGATGACAGATGCTGGATATTTCTGTGACTTCTCGACTTCGTGATTTCGTGATTTCGTGACTTCGAGTCTTTGCGGAGAAGTCTTTGTAAACAGGAAAACATCGTATCTTTGAAATATAAAAAGCTACTGTCCATGAAAAAACATATCCTCCTCACCCTGGTTTTCTCAACCCTGATCTCACCAGTTCTTTTCGCTCAATTGGTGCCGTTGACCGGAAATGAATTACCCGGAGCTATTTTGGTGAGCACCGACAACTATACGCCTGAAACTATCTGGAATTATAGCAATGATGCCGCCCCGGTGCTTTCCGAATATGGCTTCACGGCCCTGCTGGTTCAGAAATTCATGGTTGGGATGGAGGATTTCAGGCTTGAAGCCTTCCTTATGAATTCCCCCGAAGCGGCTTACGGGCCCTATTCCACCAGCATCCTTGGGTGTACCAGACAGGACTCTGTTACCTCATGGGATTGTCTGACACAATACCAGTACAAAGCCGCCTACGGAAGGTATTATATCAAGATCACCAACCAGTCGGGCTCAAGAACGGCGCAGCAATACAGTTATACCATCATGCAGAAGTGGATGCTGCTCAACCCGCAGGAGCCAATGAAACTGCCCGATGTCTTCAATGCCCCTGCGTTTAAGGACAACCTCAACCAGGTCGATTTTGTCTCCGGCATGCTGGGGATGCAAAACTCTCCCCTGGGATGGGAGAACCTGATCGTAAGGGTTCGTTTTGCCATGTATGCTTTAATTCTTCCCGATCCCCGGAGCCAGATCTACTTTGCCCAGATCACCTTTCTTACACAGGGCGACATGTACACTTTTCTCACCAACGCCAAACTGATGCAGAACGGTGTTCCTATCCAGGCATATAACGATTACGGCTTCCTCTTCCGGGAATTTGTCATAGTCGATCCAACCACTCCACTGACCATCTACTTCCTGCAGAGTTCTGTGCCGATTGCGATTGCAGAGGTGACGGAGAACTAGCTTTGCAAGTAGGGCAAGTGAGGAAAGTGGGGACAGGAAGGGTCATTAAGGAAAATCCCCTAATCGCACATCGCATATCTCATATCGGGTATCCGTGATCCAATGTCCGAGGCGGCTTGGTAATCATGTTGCTGCCACGTTAAATTGTTTCGTTTTACATTTAATTATGTAAATGTTTAGTTTTCACTTGACTTTAACTTTTTTTTGGTTATCTTTATCTTCCAAAAATTGTTAATTGGATAACAACTTCAATAGATTGAATAACAAAAACATGCGGGTATGAAAAGGATATTCTTACTTTTAACCGGGATCTTCTTCCTGGCACAAACCAGCTTCCTGAACGCCCAGGGGGTGGCGATAAATGAGACGGGCGATGCAGCAAATGCTGGAGCTATCCTTGATGTAAGTTCAGGTTCAAAAGGTATTCTTATACCAAGGGTTGAAAGCCTTAGTAGCATTACAAGTCCAGCTGATGGAATGCTTGTTTATAGTACTTCAATGGATTGCTTCTTTTATTATTCTTCTTCAGACACTGAATGGCATTCGTTTGTAGTTTCTGGCATTTCAGGGACCTACCAAATCGGGAACACATCAAACTACATGCAGGTTGGAACAGATGGAACGGTGACCCTTGGTGGAACTGCTACCGCATGGAATGATTTTGTGGTAAATCCAATGACAACAAAAAATACTGGTGGGAGTTCTCCATCATGGGCTTTGTTAATAAGTACTAATATCTGGGCATATCAATTCAGAGATGGATTTACTGATGAACTCACTTTTACGGTCCAATTACCTCACGATTACAAACAAGGGTCAACAATTTATCCTCATATTCATTGGTGTCCAGTTACTGCTGCTGGAACTAGTCGAGTAAACTGGGTTCTTGAGTATCAGTGGATTAACTTAGGAGAATCTCTTTCGTCAACGGGATCGACACAAACTGGGTATTTAGTCGTTGGTGATGAAGGTTATCCAGCTATTTCATTAGGTTCAAAACAACATGCTATAACTAAATTTGGATCAGGTATTTCGGGGTTAACAAAAACAATAAGCAGTATTATCATGTGTAGAATATACAGAAATGGATCTGATGGATCTGATAATTATACTGATAATGCGGCCCTGCTTTCTGTTGATTTTCATTACGAGATTGATGCTTTTGGAAGTTCAACTGAATATACAAAGTGAACTTATGAAAAAATTTCTCTTGATACTATTGATTTTTGCAGGTCCTCTCGTAATCATTGCCCAACAGATCAACATCGGCTCCGGAGCCAAAATGGTTATTGGAGTTGGGGCAACCGTGAGTGCGGGGTCTGCGGAGGCTTCCGGAACAGTGACAAATACGGATACGACAAGACTGGTCATTCAATCATCTGCCAGCGGTTCAGGTTCGCTTATTTGTGGTGGAACCCCGGCAGCAACGGTTCAGAGGTATGTTACGGCGAACCGATGGAACATGGTAAGTCCAACCACCAATGCTGTCGATGGTGGCACTTTTTTTCTAGCCAGTGGCAGTGATTCATGGCTGACGAAATTTCATGAGCCGTCCGGAACGAGCGGTGCTGGTGCTGGTACAGGCTGGATTTACATTACTAAGCTGGATTCCACTCTTCCTCCCGGGAACGGGTTTTCGTACTATCCATCTGTGAATGAGACAGTTCCTTTTGCAGGTGATCTGACCAGCTCAAATTTAACCCCGTCATTATCCTGGTCGGGGGAATCCTATGGTTATAATTTGTTGGGGAATCCTTTTCCTTGTACCCTTTATTGGGATAATACATGGACGATGCCAAATGTCGAGAAAACCATATGGATCTGGGATGGAAGTCAGTATCAATCCTATCCTGGAGCATCAGCGCCTCACTACGTCCCTGTAGGCCAGGGTTTTTTTGTTCGCGCAACTGCGGAAAGTCCTTCTATCACGATCCCGGCATCTAAAAGAGCACACAATTCACAGGCCTTTCTTAAAAATGGAGACCTCCTTGCAGATTTGAGTTTTATTGTGATCCATGCATATAACAATGACTATGAGGACAAAGTTCAGGTTAGTTTTGCCGTCAATGGGACCGATCAGTTCGATAATGGATATGATGCAACAAAGATGTTCGGATTAGCTGAGGCTCCGCAACTCTACATTGCAGATCATGAGGATAACCTTTCTTACAACCATCTTCCCCTGATTTCAACGAGTGAAACAAAGACGGTTGCGTTGAGTTATATTCCTGGCATTGATGGAGAGCAAGTGATTACAGCAGAGATGGTGAATTTTTCTGAGATGAATGTGACCCTCGAAGATCTGAAAACAGGAGAGAAACAGCAACTGAAGCAGAATCCCGACTATACTTTCATGGGTTCGAAAGCTGATGATCCAGAGAGATTTCTCCTGCATTTTAACTCTTCAGCCTACGGGATTGATGATCCGGGTTCACTTTCTGAGAGCAATATGAAAATATATGCATCAGGAAAAACCATTTTCATAAAATCAACCGGGGATGCAATCTCCCAGGGTGGAGTCCTCTGCCTGTACGATCTGACAGGCCGTCAACTGGCAGAATATCCCTTTGAAAAGGGAGGACTTGTGAATGTTAAAGTCGACTTTTCTAATGCATATCTGATTGCAAGAGTGATCAAGCCGAGCGAAGTGAGAACAGCCAAAGTATACATCAACTAAATATAGATTTATGTTTAAGCCGATCAAACATATTCAGTGCATTTTCGTTATTCTATTTTTCCTGGGATTTGCATACGGATCCTATTGCCAGGCTCCGCCACCTCCACCAGATGGAGGATCCAATACACAAAACAACAAACTAGATGGACGTGGCGCCCCCATCGACGGCGGACTTGGCATCCTGTTAGCCCTTGGCGGCGCCTATGGAGCGAGGAAGATCTATAAAATGAGGAAGGAGAAGAAGGAGCAGGAGGAGGAGATTTAGTTTATAGTGGAAGTAGTGGAAGTGGTGGAAGTAGTGGATTAGTTCCTCTTGTTTGTTTTCATTGATTTTTTGGTTCTTGCGAATACGATCAGCAGCTGTTTTGTTTCTGCAATCAGTACTTGAATTTTTGGATTTTTCAGAAATCTGGTCATCTCAATCATCTCCAACCAGAACAGCGATTCGTCACACTCTTCGACAACAATACACATCTTTGAATAATATTCTGCATCAGACCTGGCACGGCATGAAGCTCTGAAGTTAGCAGCTACAGAAGTAGCACTCCTGATTAATTGCCTGGCAATAACTCTAAGTTCTTCTTTTTGTTTCAATTGACTAAATAAGCAAATACAATCAAAAGCTAATTGCTTTGTCCTTCCCCGAAAGGCTTCATTGAAATTTTCTTCGAATGGTTGATTCATGATTTTTCTCCATTAATCAGAAAAACCCCTAAAAGGTAATACCCCAATCTCAAAAAAAGTCAACGCACCCACCACTTTCACTACTTCCACTACTTCCACTACTTTCACCACCACCATCACCACCACCACATCAGGGTCTTCACCTACTTCTGTGTACTATATAAAAGTTCACTGCCACATAATGCAACCAAACCGCATATATATGTAAAAAAATCAATACCTTTGCACTCCTTTTTCACTCTAAATACCTATCCTGATGATGCGGTTGATTCTATGTCTCTCTCTCTTTCTCCTTGGAACCTTTGTGTCCGGAATTCCCGCAAACGCTACCTCACCACTTCCACCACTTCCACCACTTCCACTACTTCCACCACAATCATCCCCTGATACCCTGGAACTGGCGAAGGAACTCCGCAACGCAGGCAACCTCAAAGCCGCTCTGGCTCTCCTCGAACTATATCATGCCGCTCACCCGACCCACCTGAACGCATCCTGGCTTTATGCACAAACGGCATACTGGGCCAAACAGAAAAAACTTGCAAGGAAAATATACGAACTAACCATCTGGTACCATCCCGAAAACCTTTACCTCCAGGTCGATTACGCGAACATGCTGGTAGCTATCGGAAAATACCAACTGGCATTGCCTTACCTGAAGAATTTTCTGCTTCTCTATCCCAATAACGTTGAGGTACTTCAAACACTTACCCGGATCAGCTATTACAAAGGGGATTACAAAAAAGCTCTGAACGAAGCATTGATTCTGGAAGATATGGATCCGGGCAACCATGAAACAACTACCCTGCTGGATGAGATCCAACTGGCTAAATCTCCCTGGATCGGCATCAGGGCAAACTATTTTTCAGACAACCAGCCACTGCAGACCATTTCCCCCACGCTGGAGAGCAATATCTGGCTCCATCCGCTCTCCACATTAAGGTTCAGTGTTAAAACACCATTCTTTTCTCAAGGTGGGACATACACGAATGCCATTTGGCTGCAGGCAGGCAACAGCTCTTTCATCTGGTATGGAAACTGGAGGGTAACGGTCGATGCCGGTGTGCTCAAGTACCCGTATAAAAACACTACTACCTGGACCGGCAACTTTGAACTGGAGAAACGTTCGTATCGCCACCTCCTTACCATTTTCCAGGCAGAAAGGAAACCCTATTTCAATACTGGCAGCAGCACCGATACCGTGGTCAACGAATACCATGTGGCGGAGACGATACGCTGGGACAATTACAATTCGTGGAGTGGAGAGATCTCTTACAACTGGGACTATTTCCTCACCGACTACAACTCCATTTATGCCATCGCCGGCTGGGGGCTCACCCCTCCGCTTAAAGCCTCGGTCTTCGACTTTCGTCTGGGCTATGGCATCAGCTACAGCACCTCTACGGATGATAACTTTCAACCCATCGAAAAAAAATCAGATATCATCGCCAACTACGATCCTGCTGTTGGCATCGAAGGGATCTACTATCCCTACTTCACTCCAAATCATCAGTTTATCAACTCTGCCCTGCTGGCCATTGGAATCCACCCGGTGAAGGGAATCGATATTGGCATCAGCGGGAACCTGGGATTCTTTGCCAAAGCACAAATTCCTTATCTCTTCCTGGATACAAATCAGTATGGTCAATTTGTCATCAAAAAGGATTTCAGCAATGAGCGCTATTTTCCCTATACCATCAGCGCATATGCCAGTTTTCAGCTGTCGAAAAAAGTCAGCCTCCGCGCCGATTACAGATTCAACAGCACCTATTTTTATTCCGAACATTATGCGGGATTACAACTGAAGATCAATATCTGGAATGAGAAAAAACGGAAATAAGGTTTGGGGACGTAGAGATGAATACTGCACTTAGAGACGATTTATGGGTATCCAGGAGATCAAAACCTCCCCGCAAAATAGACTTGTTTATTCTTTTATCATTAACCATTGCGGGACTGATAGGTGTTTATCTGATGAGTGAATGGTGGTTTAGGGCTGATCATATCAGTAATCTTACACTATTTGTTATTTTAAGTGCTTTTTTTTGGTATGGAATAGTAAGAATTATTTTGATATGGATAAATTACCTAAGGATTAGCACTCCGCCAGAAACACCAATCCCGGAGCCTGGTTTGAGTGTTGCTGTTTTTACAACAGCAGCCCCAGGTGAACCTATTTCGATGTTTGAGAATACGTTCAAAGCCCTTAGTAATTTAAATTATCCACACACAACCTATTTGTTGGATGGCACTGAAGACATTGCATTTAAAGAAATGGCGGAAAAACATGGGGTAATATGGCTAAATTTAGCGAATTTGCCTGGGGCCAAAGCTGGAAAAGTCAATGAAGCCCTTCGTATGACTCATGAGGAATTTATTTTGATCCTGGACCCTGATCATATCGTATTTCCTAATTTTCTGGACGAAACCCTTGGTTTTTTCAAGGACACGAAAGTGGGTTTTGTTCAAGTTAGCCAGGGGTACTATAACATGTATCGTTCTTTTGTTGCAAAAGGGGCAGCTGAACAAACATATACGTTCTATGGGCCTACTCAAATGGGACTGTTTGGATACAATGGTGCGGTTGCCATAGGTGCCAACTGTACCTTCCGCAGGAAAGCATTGGAGAGTATCGGGGGGCATGCCCAGGGATTAGCCGAAGATTTACAAACCTCTATAAGAATTCATGCCAAAGGTTGGAAATCCATATATAATCCGGTGATTGTAAGCAGGGGATTGGTGCCGGAAGATTTCACATCCTTTAGCAAACAGCAGTTAAAATGGGCTCGCGGCATTTTCGAATTATTATTTGATGAAATTCCTTTTGCTTTAAAGAACCTCACATTTTGGCAAAAAGTATCCTATTTGTCTATTGGAACATACTATTTATTTGGAGCAATCACTTCATTTTTTATTGTAATCCCGTTTTTATATTTTTTCCTGAGAATTGTTCCAGCGGATATGGATATCCTTAAATTTATTCAATTAGGCGCTGTTATCCTGGTACCCGCCATTGCCATTTACTTATTTGCTCAACGATTTTTGGCCGATAGAGAAACGGAAAGAGGATTTCATTGGAGAGGAATGATATTAAAATACGCCTCAGTGCCAGTATTTTTATATGCCTTCCTTTTAACATTGGCACAAAAAAAGATCCCATACATTGCTACTCCAAAAACAGCAGTGAGATCATTCATGAATCCTTTTGTCATACCTCTTCTGGCCTATGTAGCTATTTTTTTATTTACACTCCTGGGAGTTTATATTAATAGAAGGTATTTTGTCCCCGAAAGCGAATTATCATTTACCCGACAGCAAACCTGGGGGATGTTGGGATTCTCATTTATAGTTTTTGTTCAATCTGTGGGAGGTTTATGGGCCGCCTATTCCGCAGTCAGATTAAAACCAGAAGATGCTTGGAGCCGAATCCAGGTTAATAAAGATAAAACGTTTGAATTAACACATGTAAGCAAATGAAAACACTACTATTAGCAGGTGGTTTCGGTACTCGCTTTAGTGAGGAAACCGAATTAAAGCCAAAGCCCATGATAACGATCGGAACCAACCCGATCCTCTGGCATATCATGAAAATATATTCTCGTTATGGATTTAATGACTTTGTCGTTTTATTGGGTTATAAAGGATATGTTATCAAAGAATATTTTGTAAACTATTTTATGCATCAAAGTGATCTGGAGATAGATCTGTCCAATAACCAGGTAAAAATATTAAACACTAAATCAGAGCCTTGGAAAATAACACTATTGGATACAGGTTTAAACACAATGACCGGAGGAAGAATCTTGCAGGCAAAAGAGGTTATAGGTGATGAACCTTTCATGCTTACGTATGGTGATGGCGTGGGAAATGTAAATATCCAAGAATTGGTCACATTCCATAAAAACCATGGAAAAGCAGTTACGATGACTACTGTTCAACCTGAAGGACGTTTTGGAGGGGTTTCATTTGATGAAAAATCAGGTTTAGTAAATAATTTTATGGAAAAACCTGTTGGCGATGGCGGCTGGATAAATGCAGGTTTCTTTGTTTGTGAACCTGCAGCATTTGATTATATAAATGGTGGTTTAAGTACAGTTTGGGAGAAAGAACCACTGGAAAATTTAGCCAAAGATGGAGAGTTGTTTTCATACAAACACTATGGGTTTTGGAAACCAATGGACACCCAAAGAGATAACAAACAACTTAATGATTTATGGAATGAAAATAGAGCACAATGGAAAATATGGTAAAGTTTAGCGAATTATTTGGTGGTGTATATAAAGGTACAAAGGTACTCATCACTGGCCACACCGGGTTTAAGGGATCATGGTTGGCACTTTGGCTACATAATATGGAAGCCGATGTGTATGGGTTTGCATTAAAGAATGAAGATTCACCCAATCATATCGACCTGTTGAATCTTCCTATTCATCAAAAATATGGAGATATTACTGAATTAGGTACGTTGGATGAGTATATTCAGGAGATTCAACCTGAAATCGTTTTTCATCTGGCCGCTCAGGCGTTGGTCAAGAAATCTTATAGTGACCCGGTTGAAACGTTTTCGACCAATGTAATGGGCACGATACATCTATTTGAAGCGTGTAGAAAAACCAAATCTGTTAAAGCTATAATAAACGTAACCAGCGACAAGTGTTACGAGAATAAAGAATGGAACTGGGGATATAGAGAAAATGAACCGATGGGAGGTTATGATCCATATAGCGCTTCAAAAGCGTGTTCCGAGATTATTACTGCTTCCTATAGAAACGCTTATTTCAACATTGAAAAATATAATGAATCTCACGGGGTTTTAATTGCAAGTGCCAGGGCGGGTAACGTTATAGGAGGGGGAGATTGGGCTGCAGATAGATTGATCCCTGATATTGTTCGGGCAACTTCAAGAAACGAAACGGTAAAAATACGAAATCCAAAGGCTACCCGGCCCTGGCAACACGTTTTGGAACCCTTAAGTGGATACCTTACCTTAGGCTGGCATCTGGCAGAGAAGAAGATAAATTATGCCGATGCATGGAATTTTGGACCAGATATTTATAGCAATTTACCGGTCTATGAAATCTCAGAGTTATCCAAAAAACACTGGAAGGATATTAAAATAGAATTCAGTAAACATCCTGATGATCAACACGAAGCACATTTACTAATGTTGGATTGCTCAAAAGCCTACAAATTGATGAAATGGAAACCGGTATGGGGGATTGATAAAACCATTGAGAAAACAATTGGCTGGTATAGAGACTATTATATTTCCGGAAAAATTGAAACAACACATCATTTAACAGATTACATAAATGATGCTTATAAAGCAAAGATAACATGGACTACCCATTAAAAAGGAAAAAAATTCTTGTCACCGGTGGTGCCGGTTATTTAGGTTCTTTCCTGGTAAAATCGTTACGAGAAAAAGGAGCTGATGTATATATTATTTCTATTGAGTCGGAAGAAAATGAACACGAGTTTCCGGTTGATATTACCAATTTTGAAGAATTAAATACAGTGATACATCAAATTAAACCAGAAATAGTATATCATTTAGCTGCCAGTATAAGTCGTAATAGGGATTTCAGCATATTCGGTAACATGTTGAAAGTGAATGTTACTGGGACATTTAATTTGCTGAAATCATTGGCGCAAACTGAATACAAACATCTTATTTTTACTTCTACAAGTGAAATTTACGGGAATAATGCCTCCCCTTTTCATGAAGATCTTCTCCCGATGCCTGTATCTCCCTATTCGTTGACCAAAGTGATGGCTGAATACCTCATCAAAACGTTTAGCCAACAACACAATCGAAATTTTACTATTTTAAGACTGTTCAATTTCTATGGAGAGAATATGTCAGAAGATTTTTTCATTTCTCAAATGATTAATAATCTTAAGAGAGGGGAAGATTTTTTAATGACAAAGGGAGAACAAACAAGGGATTTTTTATTTATTGAAGATGTGGTTTGTGCCTTGACACTTGCAGCCGAAAAACATGCTGCCTTAAATGAAACATTCAATGTTTGCAGTGGCATTGGAAGTTCGTTATCATCATTGGCAACTCTTATAAACCAAAAGACAGATGGGACTGCTGCAATTAAAATCGGAGCGCTGCCATATCGTGAAAATGAAGTTTGGGAAATGGTTGGAAATACAACAAAAAGCAAAGAGAAGCTAGGATTTATCCCTCAGTATTCGTTGAATGACGGGTTAGAAAAAATTCTAAAAATGAGCGAATGACTCTTATTTTAAATAGTTTAAATATATAAATAATGAAAATCAGTTTGAAAAAAATTCCTCGAATTATCTACGTGCTGTTAGCTTTAGTTTTAGGATTTTTATTAGTTTTTTTGATCTCAACGATTAGTAAAACCTCAGTAGGGCCAATTGGAACTCTCTTTAGCAAAACGGCTTCATTTATTAAAGGAGTAGAAGAAGATATGATTTTAAAAGAAAGGGAGAATTCAAGATCTGAAAAATTAAAGTGGTTTACTGCATTTAGAGATGATAAATCTAAAGTAATCAATTCAAAAATTATTTTATTGGGAGCATCAGATAACACGCAGGTTGATTCTTATGAAAAAATTCTTGATTTGGAAGATAGCTTACAAATTACTTTCCCAATCATTCACATTTATAAAGCATGGGGGGGAAAGAGGGAACATGAATTTCCGAAGATTGAATCTGAGACCATCGATAACTTAGGATCTATTCCGATGATCACCTGGGAGCCATGGGTCGGAGCATTTCCTATTGATGATTTCCCCAATATAGAACCATCACTTGAAAAACGTGATAAGGGGTCGTTAGCCTCTATTGCAAAGGGAGATTATGATAGTTATGTGGTTAAATGGGCTTTGGAAGCGAAAGAATTCAAGCATTTAATTTATATAAGATTTGGACACGAAATGAACGATCCTTATCACTATCCATGGGGGCCGCAAAATAATGATCCCAAAGACTATGTCAATGCCTGGAGGCATGTTCATGACATATTTAGACAGAATCAAGTAGACAATGTAATTTGGGCCTGGAACCCACACCTTTCTTATGACTTTGAAGGTTATTATCCCGGAGATGATTATGTTGATGTAATTTCGTTTGGGATATTAAATTTTGGAACCAGTATTTCCTGGAGTAAATGGTGGAATTTTGATGAGCTATTTTCCAACAGTTATGAACCACTCACTAAGTTTAATAAGCCTATGATGATTTCAGAGTTTGGTTCTCTAGGTGTTGGCGGAGACAGAGCGGAATGGTTTAAATACGCAATTCAAACTATTCCTAAAGATTATCCGGCCATTAATTCAATTGTTTTCTTTCATTATTCCAATGAAACCAGTACGGATAAATCGCTGGATTGGTATATTATTGATGATTTTAAAGTCATTGCAGAATTGACAGCACAAATGAAAAATTGGCCCGATTCTATTAAGCAACCCGAACTGCGATACGACTCCCTGAAGCCTGAATAACGGTTTCTACAGATGAATCAGATCTGCATATTTTTTTAATCTGCCCGGGTCACACGGCATTATTTGTTTTACCTTTGCTACTACCAAGCCGTGTCCCATGAAAACATCAATTTATCCTCTTTTGGTTTTAATGGTTGCAGGATGGATCGTTAGTTCCTGTAACAAGACAACCACGCCTGATACCCCCGAAAATACAAAGGTTGTCGCCTGGGCTGTTGGTGCAATGGATACCAACAATGTTGGGGTCATTCTTTATACCGATGATGCCGGTGATACCTGGGAGCGACAGGGAGATACTGCCATGTTCCTGGGAATAAACATCAACGATGTATGGGCGATTGATCAGCAAAATGCCTGGATCGTAGGTTCCGGTAACCGGATCTACCGCACCATCAATGGGGGATTGAGTTGGACTCAGGTTATTACACCGTCTGTTCAGGGCAACCCCGACCTCTTCGGCATCTCCATCCTTAACAACACCAATATCTGGATTTCCGGTGCTTCAGGAACCGTTTACCAATCGACAGATGCCGGGAATAACTGGATTGTTTATGATACCAATTCATTTCGCAGATCATTGCTTCAGGGTATCCATGCAATCACACAGAATATTATTTACGTGGCAGGCGAATTTGAAACCGGACAAGGCCCCTGGGGATTTATTGCACGCACGCTGAATGGAGGAACAACCTGGGATTCAATATCCCTTCCCGGAGGGTTCAACCAGCACCCCTGGATCGGGGTAACCGCTTCCGATTCCAACAACATCGTAGTTTACGGAAGTACCGGTCACTATGCAGTTACACATAACGGAGGAAATTTCTGGTACACTCCCGGGCAGGTAGACCCAGGCGATATCAACGACCTGGTGATGATCAGCTCCGAATCCTATTGGGGTGCCTTCGACTACGATCAGATCTATAAGACTTTCGACGGCGGGGAAACCTGGCTGGAGCAAACCAGTAAAGGACCCCTTAACCAGTTTCTCGTAGGAATTGACACTTACTACACCCAAACTGCCATTATTGTTGGGGAGTCGGCCGACAGCACCCGCTCCGGCAAGATCATCAACACCTCCGATGGCGGAAACAACTGGTCACTCCGGCATGTAAGCCCAGCGAAGCTGCAGAAAGTGTCGTTTGCTAAGATCCAACAGTAAGATTCTGGACCAATCCACTTCACCCCCGGCCCCTTTTAACCCCTAAATCCCCTAAAGGGGACTTACACTGCTTCGCAGAAATTCTCTCCCGAAGGGAGGAGGAAGCCCCCTTTAGGGGGTTGGGGGTAATCCCGTAGGGAGGTAAGCCCCCTTTAGGATTTAAGGTTTTTCTTTACACCAACTCCAGCCTGTAAGCATCCTGCCTGATAAAGATGAACAGCAGAATGGTGAAGGCCCACAGGGAAGATCCTCCATAGCTCAGGAAGGGTAATGGAATACCGATCACAGGCATCAGGCCGAGTGTCATGCCGATATTAATGGCAAAGTGGAAGAACAGGATAGCTGCTACCGAGTAGCCAAATACCCGGCTGAATCTAGATCGTTGCCGCTCCGCTACGACAATGATGCGTAAAAAAAGTACCATGTAGAGGACAATAAGAGCGAAACTTCCAAGGAATCCCCACTCTTCGCCAACAGTACAAAAGATGAAGTCGGTGCTCTGCTCGGGTACGAAGTTGTATTTTGTCTGTGTCCCGTTCAAAAAACCCTTCCCAATGATCTGTCCTGATCCGATGGCAATAAGCGACTGGTTCACATTGTACCCTGCCCCTTTCAGGTCGCTGGTTTTTCCGATCAGGACATTGATCCTCTGGCGCTGATGAGGCTGCAGGATATGGTTCATGGCATAGTCGACCGAGAAGACGTATCCGGCAGAACTGATGAAAATGGCCAGGACGACTACCAGGTTCCGAAGCCTTTTCCGGCTCCTCAGGTAGAAAACGATCGCCCCGGAGAAGAGGATCCCAACCAGGATAAATTTATTGACCAACAGGGACATGATGCCAATTACCGGGAGTGCAAAGATCGCAAGCATAACATAGCCGCTGAGGCCAAAGCGGTAGAAAACAAGCAGAAATGCAAGAAACACCAGTGCCGAACCGGTATCCCGCTGCAGGAGGATGAGCAGGGCAGGCACGAAGATCATCAAGATTGCCCGTAACCAGGTCTCGTTTTTTTTCAGGTTGAGATCAATTTTGCTGAGGTATTTAGCGACCAAAAGGGACGTTGCCACCTTTGAAAATTCGGCTGGCTGGATTGCAACGCTTCCGATATGCAGCCACGACCGTGCTCCGGAGATATCGCGTCCGATAAAGATAACCAGGATAAGGATCCCGATCAACCCAAAATAGATCAACCAGGCAAACTGGGAAAAGAACTTGGGATCGATGGCAAGTGTGATGATCGCAAGAACGAGGGCAGCTGCGATCCAGATCATCTGCTTTCCGTACCGCTGACTAACATCGAAGATGCTGGGTTGCGATTCATCATATACTGCCGCATAGATGTTGAGCCATCCAAACAGAACCAATGCCAGGTAGAGGAGAACCAACACCCAGTCGATCCGGTGAAATATGCCATATTCCCTTCTCATGGCTTGATCAGATTACAATTCACCATTCGTTCCTTTAGTTCCACACGCAATACCTCCCCCTTCAGGTATTGCTCAATCATCAGGCTTGCAATAGGTGCAGCCCAGGTAGCTCCGTATCCGGCATTTTCCACGATGACCGATATCGCAATTTTGGGATTCTCTTTCGGCGCGAAGGCAATAAAAATAGAGTGATTATCGCCGTGCGGGTTTTGAGCCGTTCCCGTTTTGGCACAGATCGAAATACTGTCGAGACGGGCATTTGTTGCTGTCCCGGCCAGAACAACCCTCTCCATTCCATCAACCACAAGGTCGAAATACCTGGGATCCACTGTGCAAAGATGTTTCTCCATGAAGGGTCTGTTTACGCTGCTGGGTTTCCCTACTCCCTTGATAACGTGTGGCGTGATGTAAAAGCCGCGGTTTGCAATCACAGCAGTCAGGTTTGCCAGTTGGACAGGTGTAACCAGAATCTCACCCTGTCCGATAGCCAGTGAGATAACCGTGAGAGCGTGCCACCTGTTTTTACCGTGGTACTTATCGTAATAGGCGCTGGAGGGAATATTCCCTGAAAGTTCACTTGGCAGATCCAAACCAATCCGTTTTCCCAGTCCGAATGAGAGTGCATGGTTACGCCATATGTTGAAATCCTTTTCTGTTGCATAAAATCCATCCTTTTCGAGGATCGATTTAAACACTTTGCAATAGTATGTGTTACAGGAGTGCTGAATCGATTCGACCAGGTTGAGCGGACCAGCATGGCTGTGGCACCCAACCACATGTCCGTTGCCAAGGGGGAAGCCACCGGGACAACCGTAGCGTGTCTCGGCTGATACAACACCCTCCTGTAATCCAATCAGTGCATTGAGCGTTTTAAAGGTGGATCCGGGAGGGTATGTCGCCATGAGAGCCCTGTTAAACAGGGGAATGTTGATGCTGTCGGCGGAAAGTAAAGAAAAGTTGTGGCTCCGGATTCGGCCTACCAGGAGGTTTGGGTCATAGGTAGGACTCGATACCAGGCAGAGAATCTCACCGCTGGATGGCTCAATGGCAACGATACTTCCTTTTTTATTTTGCATCAGCAATTCGCCCAGAAGCTGGAGATCAACATCAATGGAGGCCCACAGATCCTTCCCCGGCATGGAGACCGTATCGTAATGCCCTTCCTCAAAGGTTCCCATATCGCGGTTGTGAACATCTACTACTCGTATTTTCATCCCTTTCCGGCCTCGGAGTTCCTCTTCATAGGATTTCTCTATTCCGCTGATGCCAATATAGTCGCCGGCTTTGTAATAGGGGTTCGCAGCAATGATCGCCGGACTTGCTTCACCGATATAGCCCAGCATATGCGCCGCTGTGGGATAGGGATAGCTGCGTAACGTACGGGGCTGTACGAAGAAGCCGTGAAACCTGAACATCTTCTCCTGGAGGGCTCCAAAATTCTCCCGGTTGATCTGGGATTCAAATATCGAAGGTTTGTAGGAGGAGTACCGACGGGCTTTTATCAGCCGTTCCCTGAAATCCTCAATGCTGATATCAATTAGCCGGCAAAATTCGACGGTATCCATTGCTTTCACCTGATTTGGGATTACCATCATGTCGTAAGCGGCTTCGTTGTATACAAGCAGTTTCCCGTTCCGGTCGTAGATCAATCCGCGTGCCGGATATTGTGTGATATAGCGAAGTACATTATTGTTGGCCGACAGGATGTACTTCTCCGCTATTACCTGCACATAGAAGAGCCTGATAGTGAATACAATTCCAGTAAAGAGGAAGAGTCCGAGAATGATAAATTTCCGGTTCAGGTAGTGCTTTTCCATTGTCCCGTTACCGCTTGAGGACTATATCGGGAGTGGTTTGTACATTGCTCTTGTTCAGAGCCCGGTCGTAAATAAAAAATTCGAGGCGGATGGTGTCGTAAGCGGGAGAAGGATCCATGAAGAGGGTATCGGCGATAAAGCCCTTGATGGCCTTACCGGGATAGTCGGGATTCAGAACCGGGATACGTGCACTTAATGGAGGATCAAGAATCACCTCAACATACCCCGAGTCACGCTTCTCAAAGTACTGGATCACCAGGTTGTAATAATAGTCGCCAGCCCGGTTATAAGGGGGAAAGGTGTCGCCCGGATTAATCCCGATATCGCCATCACCATCCTGGAAATCAAACCTCAGAACTCCCCTCACGGCATATTGACTGGTATCGAATATCGTTGTGAATTGCCGGTATGTAATCTCCGGAATGTCAGAGAATTCTTCTTGTTTAATACAGGAAGAGATGAGGCTTATTCCGATCAGGGATACAGCGAATGCCCAGATCTTAGTTTTGGGAATGTACCGATTCATTTCGTATCTTTGATGAAACGCTAAATTACACAAATTTCTGATAGAGGAGGAGGTTACAAAGGGATGATTTTTTCACAGACAATAGGAACAATTCATACAGAAGAGCAGTTTGACCGGATGGCTCAGGATGCTTTTCGCTACCAGCTCCAGCATAACCAGATCTATGCCGAATTTGTTGATGCCCTTGGAACGCATGCCTCTCAGGTGAATCACTATTCCCGGATCCCTTTTCTGCCCATCGAATTTTTTAAGACCCAGGAGGTCTATGCCGCAGACGATATGCCGGCCATCACCTTCCACAGCAGTGGAACTACCGGGATGCAACGCAGCAGTCATGCCGTGGCCGATCTCTCCCTTTACCGCGCCACCCTGCTGGAAGGATTCCGCCGTGTTTACGGAGATCCCTCCCGCTACCTGATCTGCGCACTCACGCCGTCACCGGGAGAGAACTCAAACTCTTCCCTGGTTTTTATGATCGATGCATGGATCAATGCCGGAGCCCAGCCCGGGAGCGGTTTCTACCTTAACGAACCGAAACGATTGGCGGAAATCCTTCTTGCATCCAGTCATTCCAATGCCCCTAAATCCCCTAAAGGGGACTTACTCCCTCCCCTTCAGGGGAGGGTTGGGGAGGGGCCGTCCGGCATCCTGCTGATCGGCCTCACTTACGCTCTCCTTGACTTCGCCGAACAGTTTCCAATGTCGCTGAAGGGGGCTGTTATCATGGAGACCGGAGGGATGAAGGGCAAGCGCCTTGAGATGGTTCGGGAGGAGGTTCACGGCATCCTGAAACAGGCCTTTTCAGTCAATGAGATCCACTCTGAATATGGCATGTCTGAAATGCTGTCACAAGCTTATTCCACAGGCAACGGAAGGTTTACCTGCCCGCCATGGATGAGAGTCCTGATCCGTGATCCCAACGACCCGCTCTTATGGACATCCGGAAGTAAAGCCGGTGGGATCAGTATCATCGACCTGGCAAACTATTACAGCTGTCCCTTCCTGAATACCCAGGATCTCGGCCGCCTGCATGATGACGGATCCTTCGAAGTTCTCGGGAGGTTTGATCACAGTGATTTGAGGGGGTGTAATCTGATGATAGGATAAACCCCTAAATCCCCTAAAGGGGACTTGCTCCCTCCCCTTCAGGGGAGGGTTGGGGAGGGGTTATCCGGCATCCAGTATCCGGCATCAATCAGAGATCGGTAGGATTACTTCCGGCGAATCATTTTTCGGCGAATTTACCAGTTTCGAAATAGCGAAGGCTTTCATGCGATTGGCTGGGTAAGGCTTCAGGAGGGTCTTCAATGTTGCTTCGCTGGTGTCGTCGAGCCACATCTTTTCGTTCTCAGGCAGGAGGATCACCGGCATTCGGTTGTGGATGGGGGCCATCAGCTCATTGGGGTCTGTGGTGATGATCGAGAAAGAGCGGATGATTTCCCCGTCGCCGCTCACCCATTTCTCCCAGATGCCGGCCATGGCAAATGGTGCGCCACTTTTTAAGACGATCCTGTAAGGTGTTTTTGTGATGTTCTTCTTCCATTCATAAAAACCGTCGGCTGGCACGAGACAGCGCCTTAGCTGGAAGGCCTTCTTAAAGGAAGGTTTTTCAGTGATCGTCTCAGCCTTGGAATTAATCATTTTGTTCCCGATCAGGGGATCTTTGGCCCAGAAAGGAATAAGCCCCCAGCGAAAAAACTGAAGTTCAGCCGGATTCTGGTTGGTGATAACAGCAAGTTCCTGGGAGGGGGCACAGTTATAACGTGCTTTGTATATGGCCGACCTTACCGATACACCAAAACGCTCCCTGATCAGCTCATCTTCAACGGCAAAAGAGTACCTGCCACACATGGGATACGGATTAATTTTCAATAAAGATAAAAAAATCGATAGATTTGTCTGCAATTTAACTTTCATGGCCCCTCCAAAGCACTCCAAAAAGAGACGACACCCCTCCTCGCATGAAGATGGATTTTCTCTGAAAAGGGTGGAAACTCTTTTCTCCAAGCAGCTGATGAGGGTAATCGGACTCCTCTTTCTGGGAGCAAGCCTTTGGTTTGCGGCCAATTCCACCGATACCATCTTTAAAATTGCCAGGATTATTAGTTCACCAAAAGAGTTGATCGTTAAACAGGATCCCTCCCGAGGTCCAACAACGGGGGAAGCTCCAATTGTGGCACCTCTTTCTGTGGCACCAATCACCTTTCCCATGGTACTGTTAACGATTGCCATGATGGCAGGATGGCTGGTTTTGCAGTTGCTGGCCCGGTGGAAACGACGAGCAGAGTTTCAGATCATTTCCGTTTTTCTTGTTTTTATATCAATCCTGGCGATGATACGCAGCTACGGATGGCAGGTGGAACTTATATTCTCCCTGTTGATCGTCATCTCCATCGGCCTCCATTTTTTCGGTCACAATCTGAGCCATAATGCCATCCGGATTCACTTTCTCCTTACCTGGGGGCTTTTCTCTCTCTGGGGGCTTCTGAAGGTCATGATCAGCGCCCAACGCGACCAGTTGACTTCGTTCTTTATCCTGGCTTCCCTGATATTCCTTACGTTTCATCTGATTTTATTGTTCAGGGGGTTTGCCGGTCGAAGGGTGACAAGCAACTATTATGAGGTTTTTACCATCATCTCGAACCTGGGATTTTATTTCATCATGATCTCAGCCGCCATCCTCAAGTTTTATGGAAAGCAACCGTTATTTTTCTTCACCCTTGCTCTTGTTGTCCTGTATATCCTTTCAATTGTTGCTATAGAGTATTCGGGAAAGCCCTTCCGAAAGACGCCATTCCTGATATCGGCACTCGTACTCATCAGCTTCCTCCTGCCATTGCTTTTCTGGAAAAGCCAGTTAATCCTGCTGGCAGGCAGCCTGTCGGTACTGTTGCTTTTTTACTCGAGACAAACAAAGGATCAGCCTACTATCATCATTGCATTGGGTTTGGTCGTGCTCATGGCTCTTGTTTTTACAAAAGGGTTGATTTTTACTTACATTCCTGCTGCATTTACAGGAGGGCTGGCAGGGAATGTCTCCCTGTTCTACAGCGGGCTGATATCCGGATCGTTTATTACGGTGGTTGCATTTGTTGACCGGATTCAGATGAAAAACCTGGAAATTTCTTTCTCCCGGAAATGGTTCAGCCGGAAGCGTTACAGAATGCTGCTGAAAGGAATATTCCTGACCGGACTCTATTTCGGACTTTTCATTCTCTGGCAATACTGCTGCATCTCTGTTTGTGGCTTTGAAGAGGTCGCATTGATCAGTTGGTTCAGCTTTCATTGCCTCTATTTTATCATTGCCATCCCCTGGCTGGCTGCCCAGAAATCCTCATTCTTATTCATTGCGCTACTGGCATCTACCGTTTTAACTATCATTTACCCTTCGTTGCTGAGTTTGCAGAATCTCAAACTGCTTGGCCTTTATGTTCAGGGAATTCCTTCCGGTATTGCCGTTTTCCCAATGCACTATGTCCCTTCAGGACTATTTCTGATCTATATTGCCGTTGTGATGAAATATGCCGGGATGGCTTTCAAAGAGAATACCCTCGCTAAACGGATTTACCTTATCTATGCCATCGTGATGGTATTGGATATACTGATCTCAGAGATGGTGTTAACGGGTGCAGCAATTCAAGCAACCTCGCAATTGGAGGTAAATGAGCTGCGTAAGCAACTTCTTCAGCTGCCTTCCACACTCATTCTTTTTGCAGGAGGTATAGTCACGCTGATCTGGGGCTTTGTCAGGCAAAAACGTTTCGGCCGCACCCTTGCTATGATCCTGCTCTTCCTTGCTGCCTTCAAGCTCATCTATTTTGACCTGAGAAGCATCTCTCTCTTCACCCGTATCATCCTCCTTTTTGCATCAGGATCCATATTTATCGCACTCTCAATTGGATATTCAACGGTACGGAAAGCCCTCCGGAAAAATCGAAAACATACAAGCAGTACACACGTTTCCCGGTTTTCCGAATCAACCCGGAATGATCAGCCCCCCGCATCGTGAAGCATCTGAATATCAACGTCAATGGCAGCGTGCAGCATGTAGGGTTACGCTTCTGTACGAAGGATCCCTGAGAGGGTATTCTTCCTGCGAAATTAAAAGCAGGGCCAGCTGGAAGAATATAAGGTAATAGCGAAATTGTGAACTGGTGAAATCAGCGTTTGCCCTCTACCACTACCACAATCTCTCCCTTGACCTCTTTTTCGAAGAAATGTACTGATAACTCGTGGAGTGTCCCTCGGATTGTCTCTTCATAGAGTTTGGTCAACTCCCGCGAAACCGATGCCTGTCGATCGGGGCCCGTGTGCTCAATTAATTGAGCAATTAATTTACTCAATCTGTAAGGAGACTCATAAAAGACGAGCGTATAGGGGCTCGCGGTGATTTCCTTGAGTTTGGTTTGTCTCCCTTTCTTATGCGGCAGAAATCCCACAAACAGGAAGCTGTCGCAGGGGAGTCCCGAGTTTACCAGAGCAGGGATAAAAGCTGTAGGGCCAGGCAGGGATTCCACATCGAGCCCCTCTTTCAGGCAGGCTCGTACCAGCAGGAATCCCGGATCAGAGATGCCGGGAGTGCCAGCGTCGCTTACAAGGGCTGCAACCTCTCCCGATTTCAATCGGTTGATTACAACATCCAAAGACTTATGTTCATTGAACTGATGATGTGAAACCAGTTTGTTCCGGATCTCAAAATGCTTCAGCAGGATTCCCGTCTGCCTTGTATCTTCCGAGAGAATGAAATCAACCTCCTTGAGCACGCGTATAGCCCGCAGGGTCATGTCCTCCAGGTTCCCGATCGGAGTTGGTACAAGGTATAGTGAGGGTTGCCGGTTCATGTGTTGGTAACCAGTTTGAATCCGACGCCATGAACATTGATCAGCCCTACAGTTGGATCCTGTTTCAGGTATTTCCGGAGTTTCACAATGTAAACATCCATACTTCGTGCATTGAAGTAACTGTCGTTATTCCAGATCTCGGTGAGCGCTTCACTGCGGGTAAGCACGTCATTTACATGCGTGCACAACAGCCTGAGCAGGCCGGTTTCTTTGGAGGTGAGCTTCTGTTCGATTTTTCCGATCGTAAGGGTCTGGCGGTGTATATCAAATGTATAGGCCCCAATGGAATAGACTGCCTCTTCAGGCAACGTTCTCGGATTATCCTCCAACCTTCTCAGAATGGCTTGCATGCGAAGCAACAGTTCCTCCATGCTGAATGGTTTAGTGAGGTAGTCATCACCCCCGATTTCGAACCCTTTTAGCTTATCCTCCTGCATCGATTTGGCTGTCAAAAACAGAATAGGCGTTTTTTTATCCCTCGTGCGGATCTCTTTGGCTACAGTAAAACCATCCTTGACAGGCATCATGATATCCAGGATACAGAAATCGATTTGCTGTTTTGAAAAGGCCTCAATAGCCTCCTGCCCGTTGTTACAAAGTGTTGTTTGATACCCTTTGGCATCGAGGTAATTTTTAAGAAGATTTCCAAGATTCCGGTCATCTTCGGCCAGCAGGAGGTGAATTGCTTTCTTGTCCATAGTGTTTATTCGGGTATTTTATAGGGGAGGTAGATCCTGAACAGTGTGCCTTTGTTAATCTCACTTTCGATGGTGATCTTCCCCTGGTGTACACCCACAATGGCCTTCACATAACTTAGGCCAAGGCCAAATCCCCGTACGTTATGAATATTGCCTGTAGGGATGCGGTAGAGTTTGTCGAAAATCTTCTTTTGCTCCTGTTTGCTGATACCAATCCCATTATCCTGAATAGATAACGTAATTCCCCGGTTAGTATTTTCTGTAGTGATTGTGATCTCCGGTTTCCGGGGCGTATATTTTGTGGCATTATCCAGGAGATTGTAGACCAGGTTGGTGAGATGTACTTTATCTCCTTCCAGTTGGGAATGTTTCGCCAGGAGGTTTGTACGGATCACCCCATCTTTGATTTCGACCTGGATCCTGATGCTTTTGATGACATCTCTGATAATGGCGTGAATATCAACCATTTCGAGTTGCATTTTCATCTCACCTTTTTCCAGCACTGCCGCCTGCAAAATCCTTTCTGAAAGGATCGAAAGCCGGGTATTTTCCTCCCTGATCACTTCGATATAGGTGTCGTAGAAGGATTCCGACCGGGGTAACTCTTTGTCACCCAGCGCCTCGCAGGCCAATGATATCGTTGAAATGGGCGTTTTGAACTCGTGCGTCATGTTGTTGATAAAATCGCTCTTCATGTCCGATATTTTCTTTTGCTGGATCAGGATGGTGATGGTGTATGAAAAAGTATAGACGATCACCACAATAAGAACAATCGAAATCAGCAGCATACCCCACAACTCGGTCAGGAGAAACTGCCGCTCATAGGGAAAGTAGATCAGCAGGTATTCGGGGGTGGTAAACATATCGGCCGAGAACAACGGGTAGGCATACCCGACCTGGATCAGGAGTTTCTGGTAGTCACTCGATTTTTCCATGATGAAAAGATCGAATTCCGGCTGATAAATCCCGAACTGAAAACGTGTATCCACCCCGCGGATGTTCAGTTCCAGCGAGATGAGCGAATCCATCTCATGGGGTGTGATGAAGAGGGAGAAGTCGAGATGCTTGTTGAAGCTCAGCATCCCGGGAAATGGATTGATCTCTGCTGCGCGGCGCTTCTCCAGCCGTTCAATCTTGTATACCACCTTGGCTATCGCCTCGTTGACACTTCTCCTGAAACTGGCCTCTTTCACCGAGGATGCACTGCTGATCCAGTAGAGTTGTACGCCAAGCAACCCGATCAGGGCGATGGTCATGATGATGATGATTCCAACCAGGACGTTTCGTTTCATTTCTACATACAAATGTAAGGGAAATTGCGAAACAGCCTTTTAACATTTTTTAACGATTCTTAATATTCCTTAACACTTATCTGTATCATTCTGAATTACTTTTGTGCATAGTAAAATACTTTTTTCATCTGGATTTGTTTATTGATTTTGGGGGACTGATGTAAATCAGTCCCTTTTTTTATTGTCATTCCGAGCATAGCGGGGAATCCCCTATCTTTACCTTCCAAAATACAACCGATATGCATATCACCATTGATATCAGCCATGCCCTCTCCTTTTTGCATGAAGGGGCACTCGAAACTATCCGGCCACGCGTGGAAGCAGCTTGGGAAACGTTAGTTTCCGGAAGCGGTGCAGGAAACGATTTCCTGGGATGGGTCAAACTGCCTTCCCAGACTGATCCTGCGCTGATCGCCCGGATCCGGGAACATGCTTACAGGATTCAGCAGATTGCAGAGGTGTTTATCGTGATCGGTATCGGCGGATCCTACCTCGGTTCCCGTGCCGTGATCGAAGCGCTCTCATCCTCTTTTCCGGAAATGATCCGTTCTCCAGAATCGCCTGTGATACTCTTTGCAGGAGAGAATCTGAGTGCCGAATACCATGCCGATCTGCTGAATGTGATGGATCAATATTCCTGTGCAGTGGCCGTAATATCCAAATCGGGGACTACCACCGAACCAGCTGTTGCGTTTCGACTAATCAAGCAGAAACTGGAGAACAAGTATGGAAAGGAGGGTGCCTGCGAACGGATCATCGCAATCACGGATGCCTCAAGGGGAGCATTGAAAACGATAGCCGATAAGGAGGGTTATGCGAGTTACATTATTCCCGACAACGTAGGCGGCCGGTATTCGGTTCTCACGCCGGTAGGACTCCTTCCCATTGCCGTTGCCGGACTGGATATCGGGATGCTGGTTGAAGGTGCTGCTGAGATGGAGAAGATCGCTTGCTCTGCACCTGCTTTCTCGAGCAATCCAGCCACCCTTTACGCTGCCATACGAAACCTTCTTTACGAACAGGGGAAAACCACTGAGATCATGGTCACCTATCAGCCACATCTGGTCATGCTTACCGAATGGTGGAAACAGCTTTACGGAGAAAGTGAAGGCAAGGAAGGGAAAGGGATCTTCCCGGCAGGAGTGACATTTACATCCGACCTTCACTCTATGGGGCAGTTTATCCAGGAAGGTAATCGGAATCTCTTCGAATCTGTTCTTTCGGTTAACAGGCCCAACCAGGAACTGATGATCCCCAATGACCCTGATAACACCGATGGGCTCAATTATCTGGCGGGGAAAAGCCTGTCTGATGTAAATCACAAGGCAGAAGAGGGAACCCGGATGGCTCATGTCGAGGGGGGCGTTCCAAATATCTGCATCGCGATCCCCTCCCTGAATGCCTCTTATCTTGGCCAACTACTATACTTTTATGAGTTCGCCTGTGGCGTGAGCGGATATACACTGGGAGTGAACCCCTTTGACCAGCCAGGAGTAGAGGCCTATAAACGAAACATGTTCAGGCTATTGGGGAAACCGGGATTCTAGGACGAAGGACGAAATACGACTCTCCCGCAGCCATGTCTCATACTGGCTCCGATGGAGAACATTACCGACTCCCCTTTCAGGTCGGTTTGCAGGAAATTTGGTGCCGACCTGGTCGTTTCAGAGTTCATCTCTTCTGAAGGGCTCATCCGGGATGCCTTAAAAAGCCGGATCAAGCTCACGTATGAAGAGATGGAAAGGCCCTTGGCCATCCAGATCTTCGGCCACGATGTGGCTTCGATGCGAAGGGCGGCTGAATTGGCCGAAGAGGCGGCGCCAGACATGATCGATCTGAACTTTGGTTGCCCGGTGCGAAAGGTGGTTAGAAAAGGAGCGGGAGCCGCATTGCTGAAGGAGATTCCCCGGTTGCTTGAAATTGCCGGAGCAGTAGTCAAAGCAACACGTTTGCCTGTCACAGTCAAAACCCGACTTGGTTGGGACGCGGGTGATCAGCCAATTGTAACTCTGGCAGAGCAGTTGCAGGACCTTGGTATCGCCGCCGTGGCGATCCATGGAAGAACTGCGGTACAGCAATATGGCGGACAGGCCGACTGGAGATTGATTGGCGAAGTCATGAGGAATCCTCGGATGCACATCCCGGTTTTTGGCAATGGCGATATCACCAATGCTCTGATAGCGAAAGAGAGACTTGATCAAACGGCAGTAGATGGACTGATGATCGGCCGCGCAGCTACAGGAAACCCATGGATCTTCCGGGAAATCAGGTCATACATCCAATCCGGCTTAATCCCAGCCCAACCTGATATTGCGGAACGGATTGCCATTCTACATGAACATTTCCAGAAATCTTTGTTATACAAAGGTGAACGGCTTACTCTCCTCGAATTCCGGAAATTCTACAGTGGATATTTAAAAGGAATCCCCGATATGAAACCATTTAGAAGGAGGCTGGTGACAGCAATAACGGTTGAGGAGGTGGAGGAGATCCTTTGTGAAATCTGCCCCTAAATCCCCTGAAGGGGACTTACTCCTCCCTTGGGGAGGATATGACTGCGAAGCAGAGAAATTCCCCTTCAGGGGATTTAGTGGTTAATACTTCCTCTCAACAATCTCTTTCAGCTTCATCAATGTACCGGATCTAAGATCCCAGAGGTTTTTTGTGCGGAGCAGGTCGAGGTAAGTATATGCCTCGTTCCTCACATCGAAGCCGTTGAGCGTTTCGATGGCTTCGTTGTATTCCTTAAGATTGCCATCGAAAAGTTCATTGATGAAAATGAATTTATCGTTGATGCTGATTAGCTGTTTCAGGTGTTCAACGGGCTCAGCTTTGCGCGGCATGGTTTGCTCCCGGGCTTCTTTAAGCTTCATGTTGAATGTAGGTTCCTCTTCAGCAAAGAGATCAAGGTCTGCGGCTTTAGGTGCTTTTGCGGTCTGTTCCTCCCTCCTGATCTCAGATTTCGGGCGTTCTACAGATAGGATTGGTGAAGGAGGTGCTGAGGGTTGAGCGGCTAAAGAGGGGTCATGCCCCGACGTTACAGACTGGGGTGATGGATGCAGGGGCGGGGCATGCCCCGCCCTTACTTTGTTGAGGAGGTGGACCTGGTCGTAAAGCTTCCTGATGTTTTCGAGGAGGATATCTATTTCGATCTGCGGGATGGGCCCTTCCTTCTTACGGATGGTCTCATATTGTTCCTGGATAGCCTCCAGCAGGCTTGATAACTGGTTGTATATGATTTCAGGGTTCATACAGCAGAAATATTTCGGGTGATTTTGTACATTTGTCTTCGTGGTGTAAAGATAACAGATTTCTCACTTCGATAGAACTGAACCTGGATTATGCTCCTTGAAAAGAACAGACAGATCAACCGCCTGGGTTGGATCGAAGTAATTTGCGGATCGATGTTCTCCGGTAAAACCGAAGAACTGATCCGCCGGCTCAAGCGCGCCCTGATTGCCAGGCAACGTGTTGAGATATTCAAGCCTAAGGTGGATACCCGCTACAACACAGAGGATGTTGTGTCGCACGATGAAAATTCCATTCCTTCCACGCCGGTCGAATCCGCATCGAGTATCCTGTTGTTGACCAACGACGTTGAAGTTGTTGGCATTGATGAAGCCCAATTTCTCGATGATGAGCTCACACACGTATGCAACACCCTGGCCGACCAGGGAATTCGTGTCATTGTAGCCGGTCTCGACCTCGATTACCTCGGGGTTCCCTTTGGCCCGATGCCGGCGTTGATGGCAACTGCCGAGTATGTATCAAAGGTACATGCCATCTGTATCCAATGTGGCGATCTGGCACATTACTCTCACCGGATCGTGCCGGACGACGCCCGGATCAGGGTTGGGGAGACAGATGTTTATGAGCCACTATGCCGGAAATGCTTCGGCGAAACGAAGAAAAACCACAGGCGTTAGATCACGGCCACTGAAAATTTCATTATTTTTGCACCCACTTCCAACTAAAAACTTAAAGTACCTATGAAAAAAGGATGGATTTTTATTCTGATCGGATTTATGATCTTTAACATTTCAGCTATGTCTCAAAAAAAATCAACTGAAAAGGTGACCAAATTTGTTATCCATACAAGTTATGGCGATATGAAGGGGTACCTCTACAATGAAACTCCCCTGCATCGGGATAACTTTGCCAAACTGATCCAGGAGGGTTATTTTAACGATCTTCTGTTTCACAGGGTAATCTCCGGATTTATGATCCAGGGCGGTGATCCTAATTCACGGGATGCAAAACCGGGTGTAGCATTAGGCGCCGGAGGTCCGGGATATACAGTCCCTGCCGAATTCAACAGCAACCTGATCCACAAGAAAGGCGCACTGGCAGCAGCAAGGCAAGCCGACCAGGTGAACCCTAAAAAAGCCTCTTCGGGATCGCAATTCTATATCGTCCAGGGAAAAACCTATCCTGAGTCCCAACTAAATGGAATAGCATCACAAATGGGATTAACCTACACCGATGAGCAGAAAAAAGCTTACGAAACACTTGGTGGGACACCCTTCCTGGATATGAATTACACCGTTTTCGGTGAAATTACAGAAGGGCTGGCTGTCATCGATAAGATTGCGCTCGTTCAAAAAAACTCTGGCGATCGACCGGTTCAGGATATTAAAATGACGATCGAACTGATCGATTAATTATTTCTCGCCGCTATGCAGGAGAAAATTGAGCAACTTCAACATGAGATTGAAACCCTGACAGCTTCTGCCGGGGAGATGGTGGAGCAACTCCGTATCAAATACCTGAGCAAGAAAGGGTTGATCTCTATTCTCTTTGAGGAGTTCCGTACCGTCCCCAATGAGGAAAAAAGGGCTGTTGGACAACTCCTGAATAAACTAAAGGCCAGCGCCTCCGAGAAACTGGATGAATTAAAACTATCCTTTGAAGGGGATAACACTGAGGAGGGCGCCGACTTGGATCTCACCCGCCCTACTGGCCAGGTGAGGCTTGGAGCCAGGCATCCGTTATCCATCGTCAGGAATCAGATCACTGATATCTTCTCCCGACTGGGTTATTCTGTTGCAGAAGGGCCGGAAATTGAAAACGACTGGTACAATTTTTCTGCACTCAACTTTCCTGCCGAACATCCGGCCAAGGATATGCAGGACACTTATTTTATCCAGCGGAATCCCGACATTCTCCTGCGAACACATACTTCATCGGTACAGGTCCGCATAATGGAGCAGGTGGAACCTCCGATCCGGAAAATATTCCCCGGACGGGTGTTTCGTAATGAGGCGATCTCGGCCAGGGCACACTGCATTTTCCACCAGGTGGAGGGTCTCTATGTTGATAAAGATGTCTCCTTTGCCGACCTGAAACAGTCGCTCTACTTTTTTGCCCGGGAGATGTTTGGTGAAGAGACCCGGATCCGTCTTCGCCCCTCTTTCTTCCCATTCACTGAACCCTCAGGTGAGATGGATATCTCCTGCAACATCTGCGGGGGGAAGGGGTGTAATATCTGCAAATATACCGGATGGGTTGAGATCCTGGGGTGCGGGATGGTAGATCCTCAGGTGCTTAAAAACTGTAACATCGATCCCGAAACCTATACTGGTTTTGCCTTTGGTATGGGTATTGAACGAATCACCATGCTGAAATACCAAATCCGCGACCTGAGGCTCTTCTTCGAGAACGATGTGAGGTTTCTGAAACAGTTCCGGGGAGCTATCTAATGGAACTCAAATACCAAAAATCAAATTCCAAAGAACAAATAAGGACCAATATTCAATGATCGAAATTCCTAAATTTTCAACATCAATAAGGTTTTGAACATTGGTTTTTGAGATTTGGAATTTAGTTGTTTTTTGGTGCTTTTTATTTGGGATTTAATAATGTTAGTACTTGCCCCTCCTGAACAGTTTGAACAGTAAGGCAAACCCAAGGACCCCGGCCAGGACGAAGATGGTGGTGCCGATCCAGCGAATCTCTTCCTGCTGAGAAATGATCGATCCACCTATAATCAGTGCAGCCAGTACGATGGCGATGGATACCCGATTGCTGGTTTGCTCAATCTCTTCAACAAGTGGTTCAAAACCTTTGATCTCTATGAGGGTTTTAAATTTCCCCTCTTTGATCTTATAGATGATTTCATTGAGGTCGGAGGGAAGTTCCATCACAAGTCTGTAATATTCTTTCAGGGAATCGAAAACTTCCCGTGCAATAGTTTTCGGATCAAACTGTCGGGCAAAAAGATCGAGGGCATAGGGTTGCATTTCATCCACGAAATCGATGCCAGGGTAAAGTTTGACAGATACACGCTCAATGGTTGCAAGGCATTTCACCAGTAAATAAATGCTGGGAGGGATCTTGAGTCCAAATTTCACGATGATGTCGATCGACTCCTGAAGCACCTTCCCGAAATCCATCTCCTCGATAGGAAGGTACCTGTAGTGGGCCATCATCTCCCCGATCTGAAACTCCAGCTCGCGTCGTTGAACAAAGTGCCGCTTCCCCGATACAAGCAGCAGAGCTTCAGTCATATTGTGGGCATCCCTCTGGATATATCCCAGGGTATACTTTCCAAGGAAAAACAGGTGTTCTTCCCTGAGTGATCCCATCATTCCGAAGTCGACAAAGGTCAGGACGTTGTTTTCTAATACGAAGATATTCCCCGGATGAGGATCAGCATGAAAAAAACCATGATTGAAGATCATGTCGAAGATTGTCCTCACTGCTTTTCGGGCTATCACAACCGGGTCATTGCCGGCCTGAATCAATGCGTCGGTATCGCTGATTTTTATCCCTGAAATATACTCCTCCACAATAATCTTATCGGTAGTATATTCGTTGTAAACCTTTGGGACATATACATCCGGGTCTCCTTCGAAGTTGTGCCTGAAACGCACCACATTTGCCGCTTCATGCCTGAAATCCAACTCCTTCCGGATAGTTTTGCCAAACTCCCTGACCACACCAAGCACATCGATGGCCTCCATTTCCGGGTTGTTCCGCTGCATCCTCATGGCAAAATATTCCATCAGGTGAAGGTCCAGTTCAATCTTTTGGCCAATATCGGGGCGCTGGATCTTCACACAAACCTCTTCTCCGGTTTTAAGTGTAGCCCGGTAGACCTGGGCTATACTGGCTGAAGCGATATTCATGCAGTCGAAGTCGCGGAAAACTTCCATCAACGGGTGCTTCAGCTCTTTCTCAATCGATTTGATAGCCACGTCATCCGACATCGGTTCTGCCTCATCCTGTAACCTGGAGAGTTCAATCCTGAGTGGTTCGGGAATGATGTCGGGCCGATCGGCCAGGATCTGACCAAGTTTGATAAAGGTGGGACCCAGTTCGTCGATGGCCATCCTTACACGTTCCCAGGTGTTGTACTTGCCGATCCGGGCAAGCCTCTTTTTGGTTACAAGGTATTTCCCCAACCCGTTCTTGCTGATCCAATCATTGAAACCGTATTTCACAATGATCCCGATGATCTCACGTGCCCGTCCGATTTCACTGACAGCAGATCCTATTTTAAATAAATTCAGCATGTTACAGGCTCCTGGCGCGTTCTATTTTTTAGCTTTGACCTTTGGCTTTGCCACAACTTTCTTCTTGGCAGGCTTTTTTTTGCCTTCCAGCTTCCGGAGCCGCTCTTCAAGCTTCTTCACATCTTCCCTGGTTGGGATATCCATCTTCTTCAGGGTTGCCTTGATGAAATCCTGTACGGTTTTTTCCAGATTATCTCTGGTTTGCTCCGACTTCTGCTGCAGATAGTCCAATAATTTTTTTGCCTCCTCTTTGGTAAGATTGTTCTCCTTGGCAAGCTCTTTGGCTGCTTTAGCAATCTTTTCACTGGTCATAAAGGCATATTCAATCCCTTTATCCAGCGTTTCTTTCAAATTTTCAAACATAGTAACCTCCGGTTTTTATAAGGTGAGTAATCACTGTTTATTCTTCATGATATGCAGTTCAAGGTCAGAAATCAGGTTCTCGAACTGCTTGATGGATGTTGTATTGATCTCCGTGGCCAGCAGGATGTTTGGGATTGTTCTGAGAGCCTTAAGCAGGTTGTCCATCTGAGGTCTTTTAAAGGGACCCTCAATGATCAGGAGATAATCAGTTTGCTTAACGGATGGGATCAGGAAATGGTCGTTACTTCTGTTGGAGAGGAGTGTAAAGTAGTTAAAATTTTCCTCATCAATTGAAGTGTAGATCGAAAAGGGGATTGGCTCCTCAGCCTCCGGAACTGGTATCATCAGATCCTCAAAACGGGAGAAGCTGAATCCGGGAAGTTTATTAAGCAAAAATGAGAGGCGATAGTCTTTCAACTGAGTTGAGAGTCCCACCAGTGTGTAAGAAGTGGAACCCGAACGTACTTCCAGAAATACCCGTTTAGCCATTGCTTAATTTCTTGTCCCTTTTACAAAGGTAGTAAAAAATTAAGACTTAGTCAATAGGCTCTGAGGATATTTGCGACCAGGATTTCTCGGATGCCAGTTGTTCTGCTCCTTTGATTGAGTAGTGCTGACTTCGGGCAATTGGTGTGCCATCCACAACGACTTCAACAATATACTGTTTCTTGTATCCGGTCCCAATCTCGTTCACGACAATGAACTGAATATTTTTTCGCTCTTTTTGGGCCCATTCAATGACCTTGCTCTTGAAGTTCAGTTCCTGATTTACCAGTTCGTCAAGATCGAAGTAGTGTTTGATGATCCGCTCTATGAGGATCTTGCGGGTAAACTTATACCCTTTATCCAGGTAGATCGCGCCGATAAGCGCTTCGAACGCATCTCCCTTATAGGAACGAAAAATGCCATTCCCCCCATCAAGCTGGATCAGGTTATCCAGTCCCAGCTTCTGTGCAAGTTTATTCAGTTGAGACCGGCTAACGATCTTAGCTCTCATCTCGGTAAGGAATCCTTCATCCTGTGTTGGGAATATTTTGAACAGGAAGTCGGCTGTAATAGCATCCAGGATGGCATCACCCAGAAATTCGAGGCGTTCGTTGTTGACTTTTACACCCCTCACAACCTCTTGACCAATGGATCGATGGAGAAATGCCAGTTTATACAGAGCAATATTACCAGGTTTGAACCCGAGAATATTCTTTATCGAAGCGGCTAATTTCCTATCCGAGGAAGATTTAATGAATCTGGACAATCCTGGCCTGAAAAATGATTATGGTTGGTATTTCTTAAAAATCAGGCTGGCGTTGTGGCCCCCAAACCCAAACGTGTTGGTTAGTGCTACATTCACAATTCTTTTCTGCGCTTTATTGAAGGTGAAATTGAGCCTGCTGTCGATTTCGGGATCGTCGGTGAAGTGGTTAATTGTGGGGGGTACGATGTTGTCTTTAACGGCCATGATGCAAGCAATCGCCTCCACAGCTCCGGTTGCTCCAAGCAGGTGCCCGGTCATTGATTTGGTGGAGTTGATGTTGATGTTGTAGGCATGATCGCCAAAAAAAGAAATGATCGCTTTTGGTTCTGCAATATCCCCGGCGGGAGTAGAAGTGCCGTGGGTATTGATATGGTCGATATCTTCCTTCTTCAATCCGGCGTCTTCAACAGCTGCTTTCATGCTGAGGATGGCTCCAAGTCCTTCCGGATGCGGGGCTGTCATGTGGTATGCATCACCGGAAAGTCCGGCACCAGCCACTTCAGCGTAGATCTTGGCTCCTCGTTTCAGCGCATGTTCCAACTCTTCAAAAACCAGCGCCCCGCCACCTTCACCCATGACAAAGCCGTCGCGATCCTTGTCGAAAGGCCGTGAAGCGGTTTTTGGATCATCATTGCGGGTTGAAATGGCGTGCATCGCATTAAAACCTCCAACGCCAGCCGGGTTGATCGCTGCCTCAGATCCGCCGGTAACGAAAACGTCGGCCTTGCCCATGCGGATATACAAAAACGCATCGGCGAGGGCATTAGCCGATGAGGCACATGCCGAAACCGTGGCAAAGTTGGGTCCCATAAAGCCATACCTGATAGAGATGTGGCCGGCTGTAATGTCGGCGATCATCTTGGGAATGAAAAATGGGTTGTAACGTGGGACTCCATCACCTCTCAGGTAGCCGGAGACCTCGTAGATCAGGGTATCCAGACCACCGATGCCGGAGGCCCAGATAACACCAACACGGGTCTTGTCCACAACACCTTCCTGGTCCAGCCCTGCATCCTTGATCGCTTCATCGCTTGAAACGATCCCGTAATGTGTGTAAAGGTCATACTTGCGTGCCTCTTTGCGATCGAAATAATCTTCCGCATCGAAATTTTTTACCTCGCAGGCAAACCTGGTCTTGAATTTGGAGGCGTCGAACTTAACAATTTCTGCAGCGCCACTTACGCCATTGATAAGCGCTTGCCAATATTCATCGGCATTCTTACCAATAGGTGTAATGGCCCCAAGGCCAGTTACAACAACCCGTCTTAAATCCACGTGAAAATATTCCTTATTTCGTATTGTTCTCGATATACGCCGTTGCGTCTCCTACTGTGCTGATTTTTTCAGCCTGATCATCGGGGATAGCAATGTCAAATTCTTTTTCGAACTCCATGATGAGCTCTACTGTATCCAGAGAGTCAGCTCCCAAATCATTTGTGAAGCTTGCTTCTGGCGTAACTTCACTCTCATCAACGCCAAGCTTATCAACGATGATAGCTTTAACTTTTGCTGCAATGTCAGACATATTTCTCCTTTTTTGGTTAAACGGTGTGCAAAGAAATGAATAATATTGTTACCACACAACAGATTTTAACGATTTTTAACATTTGGACAAACCACTGAATTGACTGTCAATACATTAATTACGCGACAGTTAGGGTAAGAATCAAACATCCGGATCGTTTTGTACATTTGTAGCGGAAACATCTACTCTCACATGCAACGAATTGCCATTTTTGCCTCCGGAAACGGATCCAACGCACAGAGGATTATCGAGCATTTCAACGATCATCCCACAATCCGTGTCACCCTGTTACTCTGCAACAATCCTGATGCCTATGTGCTGGAGAGGGCGCGAAATCTGCATATTCCAACAGTTGTTTTTACGCGTGCCGACCTCAATCACTCCCAGTATCTCCTCGACATTCTCACTGTCCAGGGCATCGATTTTCTGGTGCTCGCAGGGTTTCTCTGGCTGGTCCCCGACTACCTGTTAAAGGCATACCCTTTTCGAATCATCAACATTCACCCTGCCCTGCTTCCCAAATTTGGAGGAAAAGGAATGTACGGTATGCGGGTTCATAAATCAGTCATTGAGGCCGGAGATTCTGAATCAGGCATCTCCATCCATTATGTAAATGC
>Ga0351835_1009_pt1 | contig 50375 bp, 33 predicted proteins | sample BONcelHFGM3001D3_FD_206756 | JGI IMG/M metagenome (GOLD analysis project Ga0351835, IMG submission 206756) | Enriched cells from coal bed in the Powder River Basin, Montana, United States - BONCAT cells FGM rep1 HSBNCT.FGM.300.1.D3 ... | reverse complement strand
ACGTGAGGGGGATGAAAATGGCGGCGAAGATATTCTGTTGGCATTACACCAACTAAGATACACAATATGGGATTCAGATCAGTTTTTTATCCGGTCATTCAGTGATCATGCCTACACATAGGGTACGGCATGCAAAGACAGTTATCTAGTAAGCCCGCGGCCTGTTGTAGAACTTCAGCAGCACCTGATCAGAGAAAAAGGTGAACAGGATGAGGAATCCGACGCCTGTGACCAGTTTCCAGTTATCGGCCACCATCAGGAGAAAAGGATTTGTTGATTCCCGCGCCGGAAAGAAGAGACACAGTGCCAGGATGATCAACGATCCTATAACGATTCCGGTCTTCACAGCAAATTCACGGATCAGTTCTCTCCAGGTAAGCTGTTTTTCAACCCGCCTCAAGAGTGTATCCGTAAAGGTGAGGGAAAGTTCCCTTTCGGGTTTCTCCTTCAGGGCTTCCGTGATGAGGGCTTCCAGTTCGGCGAATCGTTCGTTCTTGGCGTTCATGATGGCAAAATTAGTTTTTTACTTCGCAATAAGCACTTCCGGTCGCATGTCAGGCACCAATTGCAACACACCCTCCCGGATGGCCTGCCTTCCTCTGTTCAGATAACTTTTTATGGTTCCGTCAGGCATCCCCGTGATCTCTTCGATCTCTTTGTATGACAGTTCTTCCAGGTAAAAAAGTGTGATGACTGTCCGGTACTGGACAGGCAGGGAGTTAATGACACGATGGACAATCTGTTTCATACTGCTTTTATCAAGTGCTTCATCGGCCGTCTCAACTGAGGTTTTCCCGGAGGCAACCGGATGGTAATCATCTACGGAGATCATGATATTTCTTCCTTTCTTTCGCAAATAGGTGATGCTCATATTGTAGGCGATCGACCCGATCCAGGTGGAAAGCTTCGATTCACCCCTGAATTTCCCGATATCGCGAAAAACCCTCAGAAATATCTCCTGGCACAGGTCTTCGGCATCCTCCGACTGATCAACCATGCGTAATACCATATGCCACACCAAATTTTTGTATTTCTCAACCAAAAACCTGTTTGCGTGTTCTTTCCCAGCCTGGACCTGCTCGATCAGCGTTGCATCATCCATTTTGATATTTGTCGTTTGTCAGGGAGAAAGGTTGCAAATAAAGTAGCGAAATAGCGAGAAGCGAGAAGCGAGAAGCGAAAAAAAAGAGATTTCCTGCAACCTTTGATGTTGAAGTGCGACATATTGTCCAAATGTTGATCACTAAAATTACGAAAAAATGGAAACCCTTGGAACCATCATCATTGTCGGCACTGTTTTTTATGGCGTTTATGCCCTGATAAAAGTCTATACCGACTACCTGTTAAAACGCAAGATTGTAAAATCCGGACACCTGGAAAAGGCTGGAATTCTTGACCCTCCCACACTGCCATCCGGAGAGAGCACAAGCTATCCAAACCTGAAATGGGGTCTGATTGCCCTGATGGCAGGACTGGGACTGATCCTGATTGAAATCTTCAACCGAACAGGAACCATCACCTGGCAGGATGGCCGCGATGGATTCCTTCCGATCGGAATTGAACTCGTTGCCATCGCGATCGGTTTCCTCACCTACTTCTTTATCGTGAATGGGAAGTCGATGAAAGGAGGGAGTAAGTAAGACGTAAGACGTAAGAGGTTGTCGATAGGGGCAGCCGGTTCGGTTGCCCCTGTGTTTTTTCCGGTGATCCGGTTATTAATTCAGAGTGAACTTGATGGGAAGGTTATAGCTGGTCCTTACCGGAGCCCCTCTATGCATGGCAGGGGTCCATCTGCCATCGGTCAGGGCAACTACCCTTACCGCCTCCTGTCCGAGGATTGAAGAAGGTGCATGGAGCAGCTTGACCCGTTTCACGGAGCCATCTTCCATAATGATGAAATTGACAAAGACCCTTCCCTGCTGACCTTTTGATTTTGCCTCTTCCGGGTAAACGATCTGAGAAGCCAGGAACTCATACAACGCCTGGTCGCCTCCCTTGAATTGCGGATTGACCTCGGCCACCGTATATACATCGGTAATAAACGAGTCGGTATCTTCATCCCAGTAACGGATCTCTTTCAGTTCATTGTTCCGGTAGCTCTCGTCACAGTCAAGCCCGCCGTGTTCCGGTACGTAGTAAATCCAAAGTCCCTCTTTGATGAGCGGTGCCACAAGGCGGCTGAACCCTCTGGCCACGAGGATCTCCTGACGGAAGTCGGAGATGATGAATCCGCTGTCAACCGGCTGAACCTGACGGTAAAGTGTATCCTGAACCCCGGCCCATGATTTTCTGGTGATTAGATAAGCCGTATCATTCAGGGGAATAAACATAGACGATTCGGTCTCTATCCACTTGCGATCCCTGAACTTACTGGTGGTCAGGTTGAACTGGTTATCCTTTGTTTCGGTGAATGTCTGGTACTGGTCTGCTTCCGGTTTTCCCGCAACAGGCTGGCCGGATTTGGAGAAGTAAATGGTCGTATCACGTTGGGCCAGGACCTGGTTAAATTGACCGCAGGAGAGCAGGAGCAGAAGCAGGGTAATTTGTTTCATGATGGGGTAGGTTGGTTTATTTCTAAACAAAGTTACCTTAATCTGTCTGAATTTTTCATAGCTTTATGCTCCATTTTGAAAGAAACCAACCCTTATATTCATTAATCAATTCACGATCATGAAAAGAAACCTCCTTTTTTTACTCGCAATCGGACTGTTTACATTGTTTGGATGCAAAACGCAGAAAGACGATCTGAACATCGTCTATGAAAAGTACACACTTCCCAACGGCCTCGATGTGATCCTTCATGTCGACCGTTCCGATCCAATCGTTGCCCTGGCTATCCAGTTTCACGTTGGATCCAACCGTGAAGTGGAAGGACGGACTGGCTTTGCCCACCTGTTTGAACACATGATGTTCCAGAAATCGGAGAACGTAGGTGAAGACCAGTTCTTCAAAATCATCCAGGATGCAGGCGGTACCCTGAACGGTGGGACCGGTAATGATGCTACAACCTACTATGAAGTGGTTCCTAAGAATGCACTCGAGAAAATTCTCTGGCTTGAGTCAGACCGGATGGGATACATGATCAACACCGTCACGCAAAATGCCTTCAGTATTCAGCAAAATGTGGTGCAAAATGAGAAGAGGCAGGGTGTCGACAACCAGCCTTATGGATTCACAAGCTGGGTAATTGCCACCAATCTTTATCCCAAAGGACATCCATACAGCTGGACTGTTATTGGGGAGATGGAAGACCTGAAAAACGCTTCCGTGGAAGATGTAAAAGCCTTTCACCAGCAGTGGTATGTGCCAAACAATGCGACCCTTGTACTGGCCGGAGATTTTGATGTGGATGAAGCCAAAAAGCTGATCGAAAAGTATTTCGGTGAGATCCCCAGAGGGGGTGAGATTACCGATCCCGACCCGATGCCTGTCACGTTTGATGAGACCATCAAGATTTACCATGAAGATAACTTTGCCAAAGCTCCGCAGTTCAGGATGATCTGGCCGACGGTGGAGGATTACAATGAAGATGCCTATGCCCTGAATTACCTGGCCCAGTTACTCTCGCAGGGGAAAAAGGCTCCTTTGTACAAGGTGCTTGAAAAGGAGAAGAAACTCTCTTCCAGCCAGTATGCTTACAGCAGCAACCAGGAGATTGCAGGATCGTTCAATATCGTGGTCACAGCGAATGACGGAGTGAGCCTGAAGGATGTTGAGCAGGGCATCAATGATGCCTTCACGATGTTTGAGACAGAGGGATTCACTGATGCCGACGTGGAGAGGATCAAAGCCGGACTGGAGACCAATTTTTATAACGGGATCAGCAGCATCCTAGGGAAGTCGTTCCAGCTCGCCTATTACAATGAGCAGAAAAATGATCCATCCTATTACAAGGTGGACCTTGAACGGACAAAAGCGGTTACCAAAAATGATATTCTTTGGGTTTACAACAAGTACATCAAAGGAAAGCCTTTCCTCGCTACTAGTTTTGTTCCCAAAGGCCAGCTTGACCTGGTCGCTGAAGGTTCAGTGAAATCTGGCGTGGTGGAGGAATCCATTGCGGAAGCCACCCAGGTCGAGATTGCTGATGTTGAGGAAGAAGAGATCGTGAAGACACCAGCCGCCTTCGACCGCACGGTCATGCCGGCCGATGGTCCGGACCCGCTGCTCAACCTCCCTGCCATCTGGTCAGGTTCATTATCCAATGAGATGAACGTCTATGGGATCGGACATCATGAACTTCCGCTGATCCAGTTCAGCATCACGATGAAAGGGGGACACTATCTTGATCAGCCCGATAAAGCAGGTGTTGCATACCTGGTGGCTCAGCTGATGATGGAAGGGACCCGGAATAAAACCCCACTTGAACTGGAAGAGGCGATTGACATGCTTGGTGCCAATATCAACGTCAATGCATCCAGCTATGATATTTCCGTTACTGCCAATGCGCTAGTCCGGAATTACGACAGTGTTCTTTCCCTGGTGCAGGAGATTCTGATGGAACCGCGGTGGGACGAGGAGGAGTTTGCCCTGGCAAAGACCCGTCTGCTGAACTCACTGAAACGACAGAAAGCCAGTCCGAATGCATTGGTCAACGAAGCTTTCAATAAGCTGATCTACGGTGAAAACCACATCTTTGCCATGGACACCCGTGGAACCATTGAGACCATCGAAGGCATCACCATCGATGACCTGAAGGCGTATTACGAAGCAAATTTCTCCCCGTCGGTTGCTTCCTTCCTGATTGCAGGAGATATTTCCCAGGAGAAGGTGATGAACTCGCTGCAGGCACTGGCATCGGCATGGCCTGCCAAAGAGGTTCAGTTTCCGGAATATTCGCTGCCAGAAGTGTTACCCGCTTCGAAGATCTACTTTGTGGACGTTCCCGGGGCCAAGCAGTCTGTCATCAACATAGGGTACCTCGCTCTGCCCCGGACAAGTCCTGATTTCTATCCTGCTACGGTAATGAACTACAAGTTAGGAGGTTCGTTTTCGGGCAGCGTAAACTTGGTGCTCAGGGAGGAGAAAGGATATACCTACGGTGCCCGTACCGGATTCCGGGGATCTGAGATCCCCGGCCCTTTTACAGCATCTGCCAGCGTTCGTTCATCAGCTACCGAAGAGTCGGTTCAGATCTTCAAGGAATTGATGGAGCAATACCGCAACGGCATCACGGAAGATGAACTTCTATTCACCAAGAATTCCCTGATCAAGAGCAACGCACGCAACTTCGAGACCCTCCGTGCGCTGATTGGCATGCTGACTGACATTGCCGAATATGATCTTCCGTTCGACTATGTTAAAAACGAACAGGCGATTGTGAAGGAGATGACCCTGGAGCGCCACAAGGAGTTGGCCGACAAGTACATTGTTCCTGAACGGATGTATTATGTCGTCGCAGGCGATGCCAGCACACAGATGAAACCACTGGAGAAGATCGGTTTCGGGAAGGTGGAATTGGTGAAGTAGGTCAGTAGATCTCCACCACGGCTCCTTCACGGGCTTTCGCATACCCCCGGAACATCGCGTTGGTATTGAATGGCATCGCGATGTTCCCTTCTTTGTCTATAGCGATGAGGCCGCCGCCACCACCCTGAGATTTCAGCTTCTCCCGGATCAGGTAGTTGGCCGCCTCCTCCAGTGAGAACCCCCTGTATTCCATCAGGGCTGAGACATCATAGGCGATCACATTCCGCATGAAATATTCGCCGGTGCCCGTGCAGGATACCGCGCAGGTGGCATTGTTTGCGTAGGTCCCGGCTCCAATGATGGGGGTGTCACCAATCCTCCCTTTCATCTTCATCATCAGTCCACCGGTAGATGTCGCGGCAGCCAGGTTTCCCATGTTGTCGAGGGCAACAGCACCCACAGTTCCTTTGGTCTTGTCATCCACCATCTTTACAGTATCGGGAGCCTCCTGTTTCTTATCCCTGATTATGACCTTGCTTTTATCCCGGTTGATCTCGTTGTTCTGTAACTCTTTCTCCTCCAGATATTTTCTCATCCGCTCATACTGTTCCGTCCTTGCCGGGGTTTGAAAATAAGAGGGATCCATCAGCTCAAGACCCTGCTCTTTCGCAAAGAGTTCCGCCCCCTCACCCATCAGCAACACGTGGCTGGTTTGGGTCATCACTAACCGGGCTGCTGATACCGGGTGTCTGATCGTTTTGACACCCGTTACCGCTCCTGCCATCAGGGTACTGCCATCCATGATGGAGGCATCCAGTTCAGCTACCCCTTCATTGTTGTATACCGCACCTTTCCCGGCATTGAAGAGGGGGCAATCCTCCATGAACATCACCACAGCCTCCACGGCTTCCATGCTGGCGCCTCCCTTCTCCAGGATGCCAGTTCCTATCGCAAGTGCTTCATTGAGCTTATCTTTGTAGGCCTGTTCTTGCTCCTCCGGCATCGATCCCTGCGGAGGGCCGCCGGCACCGCCATGAATCACCAGGACCCAGTTTCCCGGATGCCGGATGCCGGATTCCGGATGCAATTCTGGCTGAGCGATCTGCGATGCGCGATCCGCGATGGGCGATGATGGATCCGGGACCGGAATCGCTGAAACATCCTGACTGAAACCTGGAGAGCTAAAAAGTAACAGAATAAATAGTATCAGAATGCCGACAAATTCTTTTATCGCGTATCGCATGTCCCGCATCTCGCTTCTGCTATCAGCAATCCGGCATCCGGCATCCGGTATGATCATCAGGGTTTCCATATTCTAATTTCTTTATTTCGTATTTCCTTATTTCGTGAATATTATTTCAGCAATTCCACAAATAGCTCCTTAAAATCCACCAGTCCGGTCACCTTCAGCGCTGCGAGAATGACTGATGCGACAATGACCCAACGGATGAATTTCCCGCCTTTTTTTATCGCCATCAAGCTGGCAATGTAGGCTCCTGCGATGCTGCCGATAGAGAGCAAAATGCCATACAGGTAATGTACCTGATCACTGTAGATAAAGATTACCAGGGAGACTGCCGCAGAGAAGAGGATAACCAGGTTCTTGACCGCATTGGCTTTCACCAGTTCAAACCCGACTCCCAGAACCAATGCCATCAGCAGGAAATAGCCAACCCCAACCTGAAGGAATCCGGCGTAGCATCCGACAATAAAAAAGAGCAGCACCTGCCACCATTGGATCTTTTTGCCGAGGAAAGCGGTATTCTCTTTCATCCACCGTTCGGGCTTCATGAAGATGAACACCAGCATGAAGGCCATCACAATCACCATGGCGATCTCCAGCGCCTCCGATTTGATCCCTGTCGCCACCCACGCTCCTGCAAGAGATCCGATGGTGGCAGGAACCACGAGCCACCAGATCTTCCGGGTTGTGAACATCTTCTTTCGCCAGAATGTGGTAACCGAGGAACTTGTCTGGAAAAAGACACTGACCCGGTTCGTGCCGTTGGCAATGGTAGCCGGCAGGCCAAGGATCAGCAGCAGCGACAGAGAGATTACCGATCCCCCGCCGGCGAGGGTGTTGATGAAGCCGGCAAGCACGCCGACGAGAATTAGTATTGAATATTCGATGATCATAGGGTACTATGGGTCATGGGATTCGGGAGGTCATTCAGGGTACACGTCCTAATGGTTAATTCCTAGATCGTCATTCTTAATTCTTAATTCGTCATTCTTAATTCGTAATTTACTATGTCTCACTCCAAAGGTAAAATAAATCGCCAGACCAATCAACAGCCAGACGCCAAAACGCAGCCAGTTGGTGGTTCCCAGTTGTGCCATGAGGTAAAGGTTGGTAAGCAGTCCGAGTACCGGGATCAGCGACCACTCTTTCCAGATGCCGAATCCGGTGATGATCACAGCGATCAAAGCAAAAAGAAGGATTGGCAACTCATGGTAGCTCAAATCCCGGATCGCGGATCGCGGATCGCTGATCAGGGATAGTACCCCTAAATCCCCTAAAGGGGACTTATTTTCCTCCCCAAACGGGGAGGAGTCGGGTGAGGGGTAGTTGATATACCAGATCAACAGTCCGACCCCCACCCAGATAACCGGCAGAAAATAGCGGCTGTTCAGGTAGGGAATGTGAAACTCTTTTCTGTCGGGCGGTGCAATACGCCCTTTTCCGCGTTCGTCGAGGACAAGCACACCGCCCGAAACCAAAACAAAGGCAAAGAGGGTGCCGATGCTGCAGAGATCTGTGACCTCGGTGAGGTTCATGAAGAGGGCAGGGATCGCAACGAAGATACCGGCAATGACTGTTGCAAAGGCAGGCGTGCGGAATCTCGGGTTGATTTTCCCGAACCGTTTAGGCAACAGGCCGTCGCGGCTCATGCTCATCCAGATACGGGGTTGTCCAACCTGGAAGACAAGCAGTACGCCTGCCATGGCAATCACAGCGCTGACGGCGATGATTCCCGATAGTTTGGTCAGGTGCAGCTGGTTGAAGGCAAAGGCAAGCGGATCGCCCACGGCCAGTTCGCTATAGTTGACCATACCTGTCAGTACCAGGCTAATCGCCACATATAGGATTGTTGTGACGATCAGCGCGGCAATGATAGCTCTTGGCAGGTCGCGGCGCGGATTTTTGCACTCCTCGGCCGTGGTAGAGATGGCATCGAAGCCGATATAGGCAAAGAACACGCCGCTTACTCCTTTCAACACTCCCGTGATGCCGTTTGGCGCGAACGGACTCCAGTTTTCGGTATTCACATAAAAGGAACCGACAGAGATGATCATCAGGAGGATTCCAATTTTCAGAATCACCATGGTGTTGCTGGCTACCTTTGTTTCATAGATGCCGATATACACCAGGGTGCAGATGACCACCACAATGGAGAAGGCCGGGATGTCGGCGATCAGACGGATGCTGCCAAGCATCGGTGCGCTGGTCCAGGCCAGGTAAGCCTCCTTCATGGAGAAGGTGAGTTGTTCAGTGGTGAGTCCGCCGGCCAGTTCTGTCAGAGCGGCCTGGTATCCCCGGGCGGCGCTAAGATAGTCCACTACCAGGTATTCGGGAAGATGGACTCCGATACCGCTCATCAGGCCGGTGAAATAATCAGACCAGGAGATCGCTACGGCGATGTTGCCGATCGCATATTCCATGATCAGGTCCCACCCGATGATCCAGGCCAGCAGTTCCCCGAAACTGGCGTACGCATAGGTGTAAGCGCTTCCGCTGATCGGGATCACCGAAGCAAACCGGGCGTAACACATGGCTGAGAAGGCACAGGCGATGGCAGTGAACAGAAAAAGCAGGGAAACAGCCGGTCCTCCGTGTGAAGCAGCGGTTCCGATGGTGCTGAAGATGCCCGCTCCTACCACCGCGGCGATCCCCAGCGCTGTGAGATCGACCATCCGCAGGTTCCGCTTCAGTGAACTTCCGGATGCTTCATGAGCCTGAACATCCGACAGGATCTGGTCGATGGATTTCTTGCGGAAAAGGGAGGAGAAGGACAAGTTTTTTTTGGTAAAAATAGGAAAAAAGAGCTTGCCAGACAGTTCAATCCCGTACACATCGCACCGAAAATGCATTGGCCCGGTAACTGGGGTAGTACGACACTGAGTAATTGTATTGATTCATTCCGTGTGCCCAGGCTTTCCAGAGAACATGGGATGTGGAACTCCACAATAAGGTGGCAAATTCCTCCAACTCCCAGAGTTGATTAAAGAATCGAGCGCCGTTCAGAAGGGCATTGAATTTACCGGTAAGTTATGGGGCAATTGAAAAAAAACTTGACAAGTGTTAACTATATAGTTAACTTTGCAAAATGATCAGAGAAATTATTGTTTGGGGTGATCACTTCTATTCCTTATATAACCAATTGGATATTAAGGTTAAAAAGAAGATCGATTATGTCTTTTGGCTTATAAGGTATACAGAGACAGTACCAATACGATTTCTTAAATACCTCGAAGACACGGATGGGCTTTATGAAATAAAAGTCAGTACAACTTTTAAAGAAATACGAATACTATGCTTTTTCGATGAAGCAAAACTGGTGGTGGTGATCAACTGGTTTTTCAAGAAATCAAAGAAAGCTCCAAAACAAGAAATTGAATTGGGCGAACGGCTTAAAAACGAATATTTTGGAATTAAAGAAAAGGAGAAGATAAAATGAACAAGATAACAACATTTGAAGAGCATTTAGAGAAACAATATGGTAAAAAAGGAACTCCGGACAGAGAGCAATTCGAAGCTGAAGCAATGGCTTTTCGCCTGGGAGAACTATTAAAAGAAGCGAGAATGGAAGCCAAACTAACCCAAGGTGAACTTGCTGAAAAAACTGGAACAAAGAAAAGCTATATTTCAAGAATTGAGTCCGGAAAAAGCGAAATTCAATTATCAACGTTTTATAGAATAATAAAGCAAGGCCTTGGAAAGGATCTCCAAATATCAATTCAATAAAAACAATCGCCCCATAACAAGCCGCTATATTGCCAGGTGTGGGTTTTTGTGACAGTATACTGATTACAAGTAAGATGAAAAATATTGGACACTAAAATTATATGAGTTCTATGCCCGCCCGGCACATAGTGCCCTGCGCTCTGCGCTATACCAATGGGACGAACTGATGCAATATGAAGATACAGAGGAGATCCAGGGGCTTTGTCCTCCGGGCTGGCATGTGCCATCTGAATCAGATTGGAACCAATTATTCACTGTATATCAAGGTAACGCCTTTGCCGGTAGTCCTTTGCTTTTCACTGGATATTCCGGTTTTAATATCTTGTTAGCTGGCGTTGAATTTTTCAACCAAAGCCATCGGTTCGCTGATTTTGCCTCAATTATGTGGAGTTCAACGTCTCATGGTCCATATAAGGCGTGGAGTCATGGATTAAACCAATACAATTACTCCGTTTCATTCTATCCCAGCTATCGGTCAAATGCATTTTCGGTTCGATGTTTGAGGGATTAGCGATCAGGGAATAGGGATTAGGGGTGTTTCTTTGCGAACTTCGCTAAGTTCCTTTTACTAAACCGCGGAATATTAATCGTATCTTTGTTTTAATGATATTTATTTGCACATTGATGAGCCGGATCTTCACAGCTCGCAGATCTAAAAATCATCGTAAATCTGCGCTCCCTGGGGACCCGGGATCTGTGTTATCCGTGTTCCGAAAAAAGGCTGGTCACATCCTAATTTGTCTGTTATTCTCTTCCTGGATTCCACATTTCACAGCCGCTCAAAAAGCCGTTTCTCTTACACACAGCTCCCAACAAAGCTTCATTGAAAACAAAGGCCAGATTATTGACCAGAAAAACAAACCCAATCCAGACGTGCTTTTCCTGATGAACACGCCCGGAATGAATGTACAGCTGCGGAAAGGGGGATTCAGTTATGATCTTTATGCCCCTAAATCCCCTGAAGGGGACTTTTTCTCCCCCTTTAGGGGATCAGGGGGCAAGCAAGAGCCTTGGAGAGAAGTGAAATTCCACCGCATCGATTTCGACCTGGTCGGCTGCAACCCCAACGGTAGAATCACAACTTCTGAATCTTCTTCTGATTACCTGAACTACTACACAGCCGGAACACCCGTTGAGGGAGTAACTTTCGTGAGATCCTTTCAATCTGTTACCTATAAAGATATCTATCCAAATGTTGACCTGGAGTTTGTGATGGATGAAGAGGTAGGGTTTAAATACAATTTTGTGATCTACCCAGGTGGAGCAGTTGAGAATATCCTGCTTAGAATTTCGGGTGCTGAATTCGAAGTGACAAAAGATGGCTCACTTCTATTACGAACTTCCCAAGGAATAATCGAAGAGCGCATTCCAACAAGTTTCTTCCAACAAGTTGACATTCAGTCTCCAGTTAATGTGAAATTCCATAGAATAAGGAATAACATTTATGGATTATCTGTCCAAGAAAACATTCCAGTAAACTCCATATTGTTCATTGACCCTATACCTCATCGCATATGGAGCACATTCTATGGCGGTTGGATGAATGATGCAATTTGTGATGGCGTTCTGGATCAGGAAGGTAACTTAATTTTCTCAGGTGTAACATGGTCAGATAATAATATAGCAACTGCCGGATCACACCAATCTACCAGAACACAATCAGATGATTGCATGTTACTTAAGTTTACAGCCGATGGTCAACGAATCTGGGGAACATATTATGGGGGGAATGGACAAGATACTCAATCCTATTGTGATGTAGATAATACTAACAATATATATCTTGCAGGCGATACCTACTCATCAACCAATATTGCAACCCCAGGGGCATTTAAAACAAATTATCAGGGAGGTGAATATGCATTCCTGGCTAAATTCAACTCCCAGGGCATTCGTCTTTGGGGTACATATTTTGGTGGTAATTGGAATAATACTTTCGGACTTGACTGCAAATCAGATAATAGTGGTAATGTATATATGTGTGGGACAACAAACTCAAATGATAGTATTGCAACAACAGGAAGTCATCAGACCGTTAAAGGAGGACTGGACGATGGATTCCTGGTAAAATTTGATAGTAGCGGCGCCCGGCTTTGGGCAACATACTATGGAGGCTCAAGTTTTGAATATGCTTATTCTTGTATAACTGATTCAAATGTGAGAGTATACATAGGTGGTTTTACTTTTTCATCAAACAACATATCTTCAATTGGATCTCATCAACAATCGTTTGGGGGTGGGTTTAATGATGGCTTCCTTGCAGCATTTGATTCATCTGGTCAACGACTTTGGGGCACATATTATGGAGGATCAGAAGGAGATGGCATCTATGGACTTACGTTATCAGCTGATCAATACATCTATTGTGCTGGAGTCTCAGAATCACAGAATAATATTTCAACATCAGGCACTTTTCAGCCTTCTCTTAATGGAGATGAAGATGCATTTCTTGTCAAATTTGACACAACTGGAACACGAAAATGGGGGACTTATTTTGGAGGAATTGATCAAGATCAAGGAGAAAGTTGCGCAGTTGATGATAGCGGATATGTGTTCTTAGCAGGAAAGACTTTGTCGACAGATTTCATTGCAACACCAAATGCTTTTCAAACTGAGTATAAAGGTAATAAGGACGTATTTTTAGTTAAAATTGACACTACCGGACAATCCCGTCTTTGGGGGACATATTTTGGAGATACAGCTGTTGAAGAGTGGGGACATGTTTTTGTTGATTCATTCGATAATCAATACCTTACTGGATGGACTTCATCAACAAATAACATTTCTACACCCGGATCTCATCAACCCATATTTGGAGGGAACTCCGATGGATTTATTGCAAAGTTCTCTGATTGCACGTTGCCCGATATAGCTCACCCGATCTCTGGTCCGGATACCATCTGTGAGAATTCAACAAATATCCTATACAGTACTCAACCTATCCTGAATGCTGTCACATACTCCTGGATAATTCCGTCTGGTGTAACAATAACCTCAGGACAAACCACCGAGACAATCACGGTAGATTTCGGACCTGGTGCCAGTTCTGACTACATCAGCGTAAAGGGAGTTAATCCCTGCGGTGAGGGTGATAGTGCCTTTCTGTATGTGGTAGTTAATCCAATACCAACTCCCACAATATCAGGTTGCGACAGTGTTTGCGAAGGATTATCTTGTACCTATTATACCGAATCAGGTAGAAGTCAATATCAATGGGATCTTTCAACAGGTGGAACTGTTATTGCTGGCGGGTCTCAAACAGATACTTTGGTTACCATCCAGTGGAATTCTGTAGGGAATCAGTGGTTATCTGTAAACTATACCGATACAAATGGATGCGAAGCAATGACACCAACAATTTTCAATGTTGAAGTTACAGTTGGTGATTCAATTTATATTGATGTATCTTCCTCCAAAGACTCAATATGCTTTGGATCTTCAGTAACCTTCTCAGCCCAAACATTGAATACAGGAGTTAATCCGCTATTCCAGTGGTTTATCAACGGAGTTGACACCAACCACAACGATTCCACTCTAACCAATATCCCTTCACAAACTGATACTGTCTTTTGTATAGTGACGTCATTTGAAACCTGCCGGTCAAACAACCCCGATACATCCAATACTCAGATCATCCATGTATTCCCCATTTTACCAATCACAGTCAATATTTCAGCCTCCGAAAATCCAGTCTGTATTGATGACACCGTTATATTTACGGTAGTCGCTATGAATGGAGGCCTTAATCCGGGATATCAATGGTATCTGGATGGAAATCCTGTTGGAACAAATGATTCTAGTTATTCCTACATGCCTTCAAATGGTGATCAAATCTCATGTATATTAACATCCAGCGAACAATGTACTTCCAACAACCCGGCTACCAGCAATATAATTTCCATGGAAGTCAATCCATTGCTACCAGTTGGGATTTCGATCTCAGCTTCTGAGAATCCTGTTTGCGCAGGATTACCCGTCACATATACTGCAACACCTGTCAACGGGGGTACAACACCAGCTTTTCAATGGCAGGTAAATGGAATCAATTCCGGCCCCAATAATCCAGGTTTCACTTACACTCCAGTTGATGGGGATCTTGTGACATGCGCTTTGACATCAAATGCAGAATGCGTCACCAATAATCCAGGCACATCAAATTCCATCACCATGTCGGTAGGAGAAGCACCTGATGTCAGTTTTCCTGTTTGCTTTGACACTATTACTACCATCAACGCCAAGCCATTTAAACTCAAAGGAGGCGTTCCGCTGGGAGGCATCTATTCCGGTCCGGGAGTGGATCAGATCACGGGGTATTTCAATCCGGCTATGGCAGGTGTTGGATTGAAAACAATCAGCTATTCTTACACGAATTTGTTCAACTGCAGCAGTAATGCAACAAGAGCAATATCAGTGGTTAATCCTGTGCCATTTTCCTGTGGCGATTCTCTTACAGACATCCGGGACAATAAAAAATACCCGACCATTCAAATCGGAAGCCAGTGCTGGCTGGCGGTGAATTTGAATTATGGCCAGCAGATCGGTGGTTCATTAGCCCAACGGGACAATTGCTTGGTGGAACAATATTGTTACAACGATCTTCCGGCAAACTGCACCCAATACGGAGCGCTCTATCAGTGGGATGAACTGATGCATTATGAAGATGCAGAAGAAAACCAGGGGCTTTGTCCTCCGGGGTGGCATGTCCCATCAGAGTCAGATTGGAGTCAGTTATTTGCTGTATATCAAGGTAACGCCTTTGCCGGTAGTCCTTTGCTTTTCACAGGGTATTCCGGATTTAATGTCATGCTAGCCGGCGTTGGATTTTTCAACCAAAGCTATCGATTCGCTGATTTTGCGTCAATTATGTGGAGTTCAACGTCTCATGGACCTTATAAGGCGTGGAGTCACGGATTGAACGAATACAACTATTCGGTATCATACTATCCCAGCTATCGGTCCAATGCATTTTCGGTGCGATGTGTGCGGGATTGACCTATTCTGCCGCCAAGAACCGTACCCTGATCCCTCCCAAAGCTTCGTCATATCCGCGTGATTTCCCCTGAATTCGTACCTTTGCAAAAAATCGCATTATGAAGATCGCAGTTTTCGGGGCCAGCGGCAGGACAGGAATTTTAACCGTATACCAGGCGCTGGACAAAGGGTTTGAAGTGAATGCATTTGCCCGGGTGGCACAGAATGTCACCATCCGCCATCCGAAGATCAGGGTCATCGAGGGAGATATCATGGAGTACGGCAAGGTGAAGGAGGCGGTGGAGGGATCCGACGCTGTGATTGTAGCGCTCGGCCAGAAAGGGAATAAGCCCGGTAAAACGCTCTCAGAAGGAACCGCCAACATCATCAAAGCGATGAAGGAGACCGGGGTGAAGCGGTTGATCGTGATGTCATCGGCAGGGATCCTGGGAAACGACACCCATCCGATATTCGGAAAGTTGATTGTCCCCTTGCTGTTGAACAACGTGTTCAAAGATAAGAAGCGGCAGATGAAGGTGATTCAGGAGAGCGGGCTGGAGTGGATCATTATCCGGCCGCCACGGCTTACGGATTCTCCTAAGACAAACAAATATCAGATCACTGAAGGGCGGCCGGGAACCAAGTCGGTTCCACGTGCCGATGTGGCCGATTTCATGCTGAAGCTTCTCACGAACAAGAAGTATGATGGCACGATGCCGGCGATTGCATCCTATTAACCAGATCATGCTTGCCCGTTTCCATATTCTCCTGTTACTCGCGTTGATGATCCCAACCGGATTGTCTGCCCAGATCTCCGGGCCGGTTGACGGCGTTATGTTATTTCAGGTACCCGACACGGTTTGCGTCAACCAGGAGGTAACCATCAACCCCGGAGCTATTGGGGGAAGCAACTTTTACTGGAGTTTTTGTTCGGCTAACGCGGGAGAGCCACCCATATCGACATCCCTGGGGAATCCTTCCGGAGTGATCAGCAATCCAGGATACATCACCATGGTGAGAGATACTACGGAGTGTTTTACCTTCATGACCAACCTGGCTGACTCATCGGTGGTGAGGACCTACTTCGGAAACTCTTTCAGCAATCCACCGATCTCTTCCATTAGTCTTGGTAACATCAACCTGCTCTCGAGTAAACTCAGGGGCATCCAGATACTCAAAGAGGGTGGAAACTGGACGGGCTTTATTGTTGACGGCAGTACGTTGTATCGCTTCAACTTCAATGGAAATACACTCCTGGGCCAACCGCAGATCATTAATGATATTCCTTTCCCTTCCATTGGTGCCTCCTCTGGGTTGATCATCCGGTTTGTGGATGGAATGTATGTCGGTTTTGTTACTGATTCCCAGCAGGATAAGCTGGTTAGATTAAAATTTCCGTCGGGATTGAGCAGTCCACCACAGGTTGATACACTGGGGAATGTGGGCGCAATGAGTGGGCCTGCAGGCATAAGTATGCTTTCCTGGAACGGGAACTGCTACCTCTTTGTCGCGAACGAAGGAAACAGTACCATCACACGGGTCGACTTCGGGTCTTCCTTCCAGGGAACCCCATCCGGAACCAACCTGGGAAACATTGGCGGACTGCTCGACAATTGTACCGGCATCGTGATAACCGGCGACTGTGAGGCGGCTAATGGCTATGTAACGAACCAGACTTCCGGGCCCAACGGATTGGTCCAGCTGCAATTTCCATCCGGCCCCGAAGGGGTTCCTTCAGCTGTTTCCCTCGGGAACCAGGGTGGACTAAATGAACCATTTGGCTTTTCGGAATTGATACGCGTGGCCGACACCATCATTGGACTGATTCCCAATTGGGGTGACAATACACTAACAAAACTGACCTTTCCGCCCTGCACAGCGGCCTCACGGCCAGGCGACCCAAAGGTGATCCCCGATCCTTTTTATTACCTCCAACCGGGTACATGGAACATTCACCTGACCTACCTCGATCCTTTTGGAGCACCCAGGGGGCAATGCCAACGTATTGTGGTACGACCGGAATTGCAGGTGTCGCTGGGAGCTGACAGAACGATCTGTCAGGGCGAAATTGCTCTATTGGATCCTGGGTCTGGGTACATGACATATCACTGGTCGACCGGTGATACCAGCCAGAGCGTTCAGGTGGATACATCAGGAACCTATTGGGTGCATGTTGACAACAGCTGGGGCTGTGAAGCAGCCGACACGGTAACAGTGGCTGTAATGAATTCGATCGAAGTGAGCATAGATACACTACTCTGTTATGGTGAGAGTTACTGGGCGCAGGGAGCCTGGCAAACCACACCGGGGACTTACCGCGACTCCACCTTCACCATTGCCGGCTGCGACAGTATCACCCTAACCAACCTCAACTTCAAGCCCGAAATCCCCGTTGATCTCGGGAGAGATACTCTGATCTGTCCGGGAGAGCAGATCCTCCTGCATGCAACCCTTCAGGGAGGTTCCTACCTATGGCAGGATGGAAGTACCGACTCAACCTTATTGGTCACCGAACCAGGACTGTACTGGGTTGAGGTTACTTCCAATGACTGTTCAGTAGCCGACAGCCTCACAGTGAATAATTGTCCGGCGAAACTCTGGTTTCCTACAGCATTTACTCCAAATGGCGATGGGCTCAACGACACATTCCGGCCGGTTGGGATCAGCATCTTCAAATTCAGGATGGTGATCTTCGACCGGTGGGGACAACAACTCTTCGAAACCGATTCGATGGAGCAAGGGTGGGACGGCACCTGGAAAGGGTCCGACTGCCTGAGTGACTCCTACTCCTTTATCGCCTTCTATGAAACAGTGGAAGCACCCGGTCAGACTGAAAAAGAGAAGGGAACCTTTTTTCTGGTAAAGTGACATCCGGGTATAAGGAAAGTCTGTGTATCTTTGTTCTCCTATGGCTGACTTGAAAACCCACATATCGGATCTTGCCTCCAAATACCTGAACGAGACGATCGGGATTCGCCGCCACTTGCATCAGCAACCGGAACTTTCGAAACAGGAGGAGCAAACGGCTGCCTTTATCTGCGAAACACTTGACCGTTTTAGCATTCCGTATAAAAAGAGGATTGCCGGATTTGGGATTGTTGGCCTGATAGAAGGGAAGAACCCGGGTCATATGTGTATCGGCCTTCGGGCTGATATGGATGCCCTTCCTGTGCCAGAAGAAAATGATGTTCCTTATGCCTCCCGGAAGCCTGGCACGATGCACGCCTGCGGGCATGATGTCCATATGTCGTCTTTGCTGGGGGCAGCAAAAATTCTGAATGACCTGAAGGATCGGTTTGAAGGTACAGTTAAGCTGATCTTCCAGCCTTCGGAGGAGAGTTATCCTGGTGGGGCTATCGAAATGATCAACGAGGGTGTGCTGGAGAATCCCGATGTTTTGGTGGTTCTTGGACAGCATGTGATGCCTACGCTGGATGCCGGCACAGTGGGATTCAATCCCGGTCCGGATATGGCTTCAACGGATGAGATCTACCTCACCGTGAAGGGCAAGGGAGGCCACGCCGCTGCTCCTCAGATGGTTGTGGACCCGATTGTCATTGCCGCGCACATCATCACTGCCCTGCAGCAGATTGTCAGCCGCCAGGCCGATCCCGGAACGCCGACCGTTCTCTCCTTTGGCCGCATCATCGGCGAAGGCCGCACCAACATCATCCCCAACGAGGTGAAGATCGACGGAACGGTCAGGACTTATGACGAAGCCTGGCGGAAGGAGATCCATAAACGGATCGAAGCAATTGCCACCTCCATGGCATCCGGAATGGGAGGGAGTTGCGAAGTGAAGATTTCCCATGGCTATCCATACCTGCACAACGATGAGGAGTTAACCGCACAATTGCAATTGCTCGCCATAGAATATCTTGGAAGAGAGAACGTTATAGAACTTGAAAAGCGGATGACGGCAGAAGACTTTGCCTATTTCGCCCAGCGCGTGCCGTCCTGTCTCTACAGGCTTGGCGTGAGGAATGAGATAAGGGGAATCACCTCCTTTCTTCATTCTCCCACCTTCGACGTGGACGAAAAATCGCTGGAAACGGGCTCCGGCCTCATGGCCTGGCTCACCGTCAACCTTCTCCAATCAAGGTAGTCCGTCTCATGTCATACAAACGAAAAATTCTTGTTGCTCTCATCCTTCTTCATTCCTCATTCCTCATTCCTCATTCCTCATTCCTCATTCCTCATTCCTCATTTCTTGGAGCCCAGAACTTGCCCACCTCCGCCCCAAAACTGCTTCCTTTCCAGCAACAGGCGCAGCCACAGGTGAGTGACCAGCAACTGGCCATGCAGTTGTTCCAGGCTAAGGACTATGAGAAGGCTGTGGAACTTTATGAGAAACTCTACCGGGAGCAACCAACCTCCTTCTACTACATGTATTACTTTCATTGCCTGATTGAACTGAAGGAGTACAAAGAGGCGGAGAAACTCATCAAGGGACAGCGAAAAAACGACCCAAGGGCAATTAAGTATCTGGTGGATCTGGGGTATCTGCATTACAGGGAGGGAGATGTGGAAAAATCCCGGAAACTTTATGACGAGGCCTTAAAGGAGTTGGGGCCCGACCAGCAGCAGATCTTTGACCTGGCCAATGCTTTCATTTTAAAAGGAGAGAACGGATATGCCGTTGAGGTTTACCTGAAGGGGAGAGAGTTGCTGGAAGGATCTTATCCATTCAGTTTCGAGCTGGCAAATGTCTACCAGCGGTCGGCCAATTTTGACGGTATGTTTGAAGAGTACCTGAACCTTCTGGAGGTCAATCAATCCTACTTGAATACGGTCCAGGACAGATTGGCCACGACTTTGGCTGATGATCCGGAGAATATCAAAAATGAGCAATTCAGGAATGCCCTGCTTACCCGGGTCCAGCAAAATTCCGATAATCCGGCCTACGCCGATCTCCTCTGGTGGTATTCCATTCAACAGAAGGACTTTGACTTGGCTCTGATTCAGGCAAAAGCAATCGACCGGCGGAGGCAGGAGCAGGGGGACCGTATCCTGCAGCTGGCACAGCTCGCTGTAGCCAACGGTCAGTATCAGGTGGCTCTCGATGCCTACACCTATCTGGCAGGGAAAGGGGAGGCCTATCCCTATTACGACATCGGCCGGGTAGAGATAGCTAACACCAGATTTATGCAGATTACTTCCAGGCAAAAACCTTCGGAAAAAGAGCTCATCAGCCTCCAAAAGGAATTTCTTCAAACGATAGAGTATGTGGGTGAGAACAGGACATCGGTCACCCTGATGCAGAACCTGGCGCACCTGGAAGCATTTTATCTTGCAAATCCGGATGAAGCACAGGAGATCCTCTACCGCGCCATTGAGATGAAAGATATCGGCCCGAAGGAGAAGGCCTTCTGCAAACTGGAGCTGGGGGATATCCTCCTGCTTTTCGGCGATGTATGGGAAGCCACACTTTTGTATCAGCAGGTTTACCAGGATTTCAAATACGACGTGCTGGGGCAGACGGCCAAATTCAAAAACACAAAGCTGTCGTTTTACATCGGCGAATTCGGCTGGGCCAAGGCTCAGGCCGATATTCTGAAGGCAGCAACCGATAAGATGATCGCCAACGATGCCCTGGCTCTTTCGATTCTCATCGGAGAGAACTACGATCCCGACTCTTCAACCGTCGGACTTTTTATGTACGCAAGGGCCGATTTACATTCATTCAAGAATCAGGAGAGGGAAGCTCTCGAACTTCTGGATTCTATCCCGCTGCTCTTTGGCTACCACCCCCTGCTTGATGATGTGCTGCTGAAAAAGGCGGCTATTTATTCGAAACTGGGAGAATACAGCATTGCCGACAGCCTTTACCACAAAGTTACCACCGATTACCCTGATGAAGTGACGGCCGACAGGGCACTCTTTCTACAAGCCGGACTGAGGGAAAATGAGATGAAGGATCCTGCAACCGCCATGGAGCTCTACGCACGCCTTTTGGAGCGATACCCGTCGAGCATTTATACGATAGATGCCAGGAAGAGATTCAGGGCATTGAGAGGAGACAGTGTTTCAATTAAGAATTAAGAATTAAGAATTAAGAATTCAATCTCACCAATTCAACACCTCACCCCATCACCCCTTTCAGCACAAGTACAAAGCATACCAGGAAAGCGACCATTAAAAATCCAAAGAAAATAGGAGCGGGCCAGAATTCGTCCCAGGCATTCACCACACCCTATCCGGGATGGCGAATGAGATAAATTCGTTTTACTCTCCTGATATCCAACTACATAACCGGGCACTCTGATGCCATGAGACCGCAGATCGATTGCTTGTTTGGTAAGAAGATTAGGACCCTCTATCGCTATACACTTCACTCAACCTGGTGATCGCGATCGCAATCATTTCAGGGATTTCATCCGATGTCTCACTAAAATATCCGGTTGACAGATCTTCGAGTAGCCCTCTGATATCTTTGGAATCATTTGACCATTTATCCGGTGATATGTATTTCTCCAGATTAGGTATGTTATGGATTATACATTTTAGATTAGGTTATTTCCTTAAAAAATCAATCGCCGCCTGAAACGGATCCTGAAATGTTATCGAGCCATCCGGTTCCCGCTTATAAAGCACAACCATCACTTTGGGGGATCTCTCGTGCCTTTCCTTTTCCCAGAACTCGGCTGCATAGGTATCATTGCCCAGAAATTGAACACGAATATCCAATTCATTCTCAATCTCAACCGGATCCATCCTTCCCAGTTCATTAAAGAACAACATAAATGTGCCGATATAGAAATGTGCCTTGGAGGTATAATCAGTAATTGATTTTAAAAACAGGGTCTCAAACTCAAGCTGTTTCTCTTTCGACAGCGCATGAAGTTGCCGGGCCAGGAATTTATTCTCAGCAGATCCGGTGTCTGCCCGTTGTCGCACATCAGCTACAACCCGGTCGTTGATGGTTATATAGATCCGGTCGTTTTGTTCCAGGTAAACAGGAAGTGGAGAAGGTATATTTATATCCAAAGTTTCGTTCACCGTAATTCCACCAACGGGAATGGGTCCTTCAACTTCTCTCCCTCTTTTATCAATATAATACCACTTATCACTGTGCCAGGTGACATGTTCGCCATATGATTGTATCCAGCAGTCGGTGCTGACTTTGGCTACACCCTCTTCAAAAGGCCATGCACAGTCGAATTGTGGTTTGATCACAACTTTCCCTGTTATTTCATCGGCAAACCCTATTTTATTGCCAATCCTGATCCTGAAAAGACCCTCCGAAGGATAATCCGGTCCGTTGTCAAAAGGAAATACCTCATACAAAATCTCTTCTTTCCGGTTTATGGCTGCAAAGCCGGTCTCCGGGATAGTTACAATGGCATACGTCCTGAAGGTGTCGGTGAAGCATATTGCATACTTCCCGGGAGGAATAATCGGTTCACCTTCCAGATTTGCATAACCGCAATCCCCGGGCGCAGTGTCACAGATTCTCACTAAATAATCATCGTCAGGGATAATCTGTCCAAAACTTCCGGGCCTTCCAGTGAGAAGTAAAAAAATGAAGGGTAATAAGGTTAAAAACCGTGTCATAATGAGCCGGATAACAACATTATAAAATCCACTCAAAGTATCAGGACAAAGTCCTCTCCATCGAAATAGAAGAATAGATTGTAAGAGGTCGTGACGCCATCCTCCTCGTTATAATACATGATTATTGAGCGCCCTTCGTCATTCTTTATCGATACCAGACGATCGCCATAATAATATTCATAGCGCAATCCGTTGACTTCCTGTACATCAATGCCGATAAGAGAATTTGAAGGCGTGTCAAATTCCATTTGAAAAGAATCCCTCATAGCCGAAGCAAAATCAGGACTATCCATTGATTTTGAATACTCCTTGATTTTTGCTTCCGAAAATTTCATGATCCCATCCAGATCCCTGGTTTCCAGCAGCCGGTAAAACTCACGGTACTTATCCAGAATTTTCTTTTGGGTTCCGGCATCTTTTCCGATTGATTCCGATTCAGCCCATGGGGGTTGAGGATATGCGAGCGCGATTGTAAACGCCCGCTCTTCTGACGGATGGGACTGGAGATCAGGCACGATCCCTTCGGCATGGGCGATAGGGTTGCCGGTCATTCCCTCATCCAGCGGCCCTGAAATTACCACTTCATACGACTTTGTGTCGTTTGGATCAGTATTGGACGTTTCTACGGGAAGGATGTGAACCCTGAACGTATTCCGGCCGTTGATGAGCCAGGGATTTATCGGATAGTTGGATAGGCTGAATGAAGCCTCTTCGGTTTGTGAAAAGACCGGAATGTCGTTGATCAGAAGCTCGTAAGCGACATTGTGCGTCTCTATTCTCAGTGTATAAAAAGATTGCAATTCTTTCATTTTTGGCTGATCAGCACTTTGGGTTATCACTGTTCCCATCAAAAAACCCAGAAACACTGTAATTCTAAGTGCTCTCATAATTTTACAATTTATTCGAAATTTTTCTTTTGTCACAGTTGCTCTTGAATGCTTCGCATTTCACCTCACCACCTCACTACCCCATCACCTCATGACCCCATGACCCCATGACCTCATGACCCCATGACCCCATGACCTCATCACTACCTCGTTACCCTCGGACACGAAGCACACGAAACGATCTTGAACTCGGTTCTCCTGTTTGCCTGGTGCTCCGCTTCCGTGCAATTCACTCCGTTGGAGCACCCGTTGACCAGCCTCGATTCACCGTAACCAACAGCAATAATCCTCTCCTTGGCGATCCTTTTAGCAAGGATATACGTCACGGCTGCATCGGCCCGACATTGGGAAAGTTTCTGGTTATAGTCGTCGGAGCCCCTGCTGTCGGTATGGGAGGACAATTCAATAATCATATCCGGAAAATCATTCATCAGTTTGACCAGGCGGTCCAACTCCTCAGCGGCTCTCGGTTTGATATCGCATTTGTCATAGTCATAGTAGATTTTATCCAGGCGGATGACCTCATTGGCAGATGGTTGCTGCATGCTGAGTTTCAGTTTCACATAAAGATCCTTACTACGGTCCAGTCCTTTGGTCGTTTCATAGATCACTTCGCTGCTGAGCCAGCCGTGTGCCTCCCCGGTTACCTTGAAATCGCTCGCCTGTTCCAGTTGAAAGAAGAACTTACCATCTTCGCCTGTAACCCGTGTATTTGTCCTGTTTGAAACGGTGTTTTCGCAGGTCACGGTCACACCCGGAACCGGCTGGTCGTTGTGCACGTTTGTCACCACTCCCGACAGTGTAAACCTCGGGTCGTTATGTGTAACAGCCTTCTCGATAAGTTCCTGTGAGAACTCCTCTTTGCCAATTGTCGAAATAGTGGTTGTCACATCATTCAGTGTTCCCTGGATCCGGTAGTTATCGGGAGGCAACTCATCTACCACCAATACTCCGTTGGGATCGGTCATTCCCTGAAAAACGACATTGGATTTGTCATCCTTCAACGTTACCAATACATACGGCAAGGGGATGGAAGTATATTTATCCGTTACGGTTATTATTACCTGAGTTCCGGATGCCTGTTTTGGCTGTTCAATCACTCGTCTTGAAAAGTGGGCGAGGTCATCTGTTTCCGGCGTTCCGAACCTGTTTGTTGATATATATCCTTTGTCCTGATGGTCGTCCGTGACCACGGAAAAATCATCATAACTTGAGTTGATGGGCGCTTTCATGTTTACTGGAGCTCCGAAGGTATTGCCTTCCTTCTTCGATACAAAAAGATCCAATCCTCCCAATCCGGGAAGTCCGTTGGAGGCAAAATATACATTTCCGGAAGCATCGAAAGCGGGGAAGATCTCATTCTCCGTGGTGTTTAACTCACTCATGTTTACTGGTTCCGACCATGATCCGTCAGGATTCTTTGAGCAGGAATAGAGATCCATGCCTCCCTTGCCCCCGGGTTTATCGGAGGAGAACATCAGCATCTTTTCGTCGCTGCTCAATGCCGGGTGTGCCATGTTGTACCGTTTGTCGTTGTAGATGAAAACCGTGGTCGGAATCCATTTGGCTCCCTGCCGGGTTGCCGTGGAGATCTGGAGTTTGCTGGTATTGACATCCTGCTCCAGCACCGATTTTTTATTGATCGTAGTATAATAGATGGTCTTCCCGTCTGTCGATACTACGGCAGGCCCGTCGTTGAGGTCTGACATTAGTTCTGGGGCAAAGGGAATCAGGTTTCTGCAGTCGTAATCAGTCAGGAAGAGTTTTGTGTATCCCCTTCCTGTCCACTCGTTCTTTCGCCCCTGCAAGTTTTCTGCCGTAACCATCAGCCCTCCCTGGTAAAAGTTGGCCGAAAAGATGGATTGCTGGTGCTCTCCGGTTTTATTTGTAATCAGATAACCATCCTTCCCCGCCATCAGTTCATCGTACATATCAAGGGATTTGATGAGGTTCTGAGCCTTCCCGCCATCGTTTTTCTGCTGGTACTGAATGGCATATGCCCGGGCTTCTGCCAGGTCTCCGTTGATCCGCAACAGTTGTACCAGGTCGTACCAATCCTCGGGAACGGCCTTATTCAGGCTGAGCAAGGACTTGTAGGCAGCAATGGCTCCTGAGATGTTATTGGTGTACCCGTAAGCCAGTGCAAGATTTCGGGAAGCTTCGTAATCGCCCGGATTTTTTCCCAGGTATTGTTGATACAAGGGAATGGCTTCGCTGTATTCATACAATTTGAACTTTGCATCGGCCTGTGATTTTTGTGCATACAGCGTAACCGAAAACAGGCACAACAAGATCAGGAGTGTTTTTTTCATCTATGGCTGGTTAAAAATATCTGGGGTTTACGTTCCGGTCCGGACTGTTTTTCTTGCCAAATGAAAATCCGATGTACACCTCGTGTGATCCGGAATTGAATGTGCGCAGACCCGAAACGGTCATGTCGTATGAATAACCGATGTAAAAGTTATTGATTCTGCCTTTGATCATGAAACAGAGGGCATCTGACGTGCGGTAGGAGAGGCCAAAACCGATCACGTTTCTGTACCAGGCATCCAGTGCGATATCCACTTCAAAAGGCGCTGCAGAGACATACTTTCCTAAAAGGGCGGGCCGGAGCTCGATATCCTCATTCACCTTGATCCGGTATCCTCCATAGAGATAAAAATGGGGTTTCGTGATCTTTGACTGGGGAGAGAAATTTTCAATCGACACCAATCGCGGAATGGAGAATCCGATGTACACTTTTCTGGTATAGAAAAGTGCGCCAAAACCCAGGTAAGGGATCGTCCTTCTCTCCGTTATATAAAGCGGATCGTTCGGATCTACATTTTCCAGTTTCGAGAAGTCGGAATTCAGGAAATTGACACCGGCCTTGATCCCGACGGATATCGTACTCTTCTCGCTGAGCCGGATATGCGATGCCAGGTTCAAATCTGCCGAGGTGCTTTGTGTGATCCCAATCCAACTGCTGTTTACGGTGACACCCAGGGCAAGCACTTTTTTATAGACCTTGCTCTCCCCGATAAAACTGAGGGTTGTCGGCGATCCGGCAAAGCCTGTCCATTGCTTTCTGAATCTGAGGCTTATGCTCGCATCGTCATTCGCGCCGGCATAGGCCGGGTTGATCTCCAGATTGCTGTTAAACTGATTCTGGGTGTACTGTGGCTCTTGCTGTGCTCTTACAACAGATGCAGACAAGATTAAAATCAATATAATTATCTTTTTCATGGTTCAGAATGGTTAAGAATTAATATCTGACATCTATGTACATGGCCTTCTGATTTCCTGTCGGGAGCTTGAGAACAATGAAATAGGTTCCCTGGACAAGCTTCTTACCGCTTTGATTCACCCCTTTCCAGTCGTTTTGGTAGTCGTCATTCTGGTATTCCACATTGCCCCACTGGTTGTACACGGTGATAGATATGTAATCACAGCAGGTTGAATTCAGAATCTCGAATACATCATTGAATCCGTCTTCATTGGGAGTGATCCCGTTGGGAATGATCATATTGGCAAAATCACAACAGATGGTCGTATCACAGCCTCCGCATTGGATCATTGGCAGACAGATCACGCCGAGTGAGTCGGTGCAGCACTCGGTGGCTGACAACCCTGTGATGGAGTCATAGATTCCGTTGTGACCGGTCAGATACATGCAGAATCTGTCCAGGTTGGTATCCATGGAATCGATGGTCACTGTAAATGGTCCGCCTGTGGACCCCGGTGCAATCGGCGAAGTGAGCTGCACATGGTTAACATCCAACGTGATGCCGGTAGTATGGAAATCGACCTGCCAAAGCGGAAATGGGGCATTATTCTTCACAGAGAAGCTGTACTTGATGTTATCACCCGAACAATAGAGCGAATCGTTGATGATATTGGCACAGGTTGGCTCTACCAGCAGACACTCCTCAAACTTCAAGGTATCCGTGCACAGTTGAACTCCCTTTGCATCGATGATGTTGACCAGGACTATATAGGGAGCAACGGATGTGCCTGTCAGGCAGAAGGAGGCAAAATCGGGATAGGTTCCGGCCGATACTCCGCCCCCGGGCGCTTTGATCTTAATGTAACTGCTCGTCACCCCGCCGCTGATGCTCCAGCCGGTAAACACAGCAAACTGGGTTCCACCGATACCGGTAAACTCAAGGTAAGCAATGCTGGAGTTGATGTAATTACTCGAAAGTGTGAGATCATAACAGCAGTCGGAGGGATCTGTCTTGGTGGGGATGAAGGATATTCCTTCGCAGGGATTGCAGGAAGGAATGTCGATACAATAGGGGATACTGTCCATGCAGCACCATGTTGGGTAGGGTCCTGCAATACCCGGAGTGGTATTCTGGTCGCATGCGGCAATAAAGAAACATGCAGTACTGGCGTTATTCGTAACGATCAGCGTGGTTTCATAATAGGAGGGAGAGGTTTGACCGGGCAGTAAATCAGGGATTGGAATGAACTTCGGAGCAGGGTTTACATCCGGATTCTGAGAATAGAGGGTCAATCCGCGCATCGTAAATGCGGAGTTGTTGTGGATTTTGAACTTCATCTTTATAACGCCTGAGTCGCACTCTGCATTGATGTCGATAACCGAAACACAGGAGGTGTCGACGGGGAGGCTACATCCCTCGATCTCCACTATTTTTTTGCAAACCGTGTCATACTGAGGAGGGTTGCCGATGAAATCGATCGTTATACTCCCGGGACCGGTACCCGCAAAACAGATAGTTCCTAATGTTTGGTATCCTCCGACACCATCAAGAGGGAGTCCGTCTTCAAAGATCTTTTTGGTAAAGACCACCTGGGATGGCGATTGGTAGGATATATTTGACCAGGTATTGGTAACATCCTTCGAAACATCATCGATGGATAGGTTATTCGAAATAACAGATATCTTGTTAAAGTAATCATCCCGGTAATGGTTGGAAACCTGAACCCTGTAACAACATTCACCGGAGTCTGTTTTAACCAGTCGTGCATTGATCTTGCTGCAGATATCAGGATGGTCGGGCGGGCACTCCCAGTCGTAACACTCCACATCTCCAAAACTTCCTTTCTCCAAAGTGGAAACTGTTAATCCATCCAGATCTACAACAAAGGCTTCATTGAGGTAGGTAGCGGGATTAACATAATCATTAAGCGGATGACTTAACATACCATATGCCCATATAGATCCTCCCCCAAGATTGTCTTTGATTGCATTAGACTGTGTCCAGATGATCGTGTCACAAAAGAATTCTATATCAGTTGTATCTTTTGATGAGTATCCATAATCTACGCCACCGGCACTATTATGTCCGGGATCGGCGTTAATACCAGGGGGAAATGAAGCCATATAGAGTTCCATAGGCAGACTCCAGGCGTTATGTTTCCCAAAATATTGGTACACATTGGCATGATGAGGTTCACCCTTTTCGGCAACTAGCATCTCGCCTCTTGAGGAAAAGGCAATGTCGGAGATATAGGTATTGGAATAGGAGTCCTTAAGGTTGATTTCGATCGAATTGGTACCTGTGTCAAAATCCCCATTCAACAAAAGGTTTACCGACCATATGACAGACTGATGATCGTTCATTAATACGGCATAATAAAGTCTTGTTCCAGTTACTTCATAGTTAACGGCCAGACCAAAAATCCGTTCGCCATAATTCGCTATATCCGCACCGCTGGCATCAGGGAGAAACGGATCATATTCATAGAGAATGGTTCCTGTGACCGGATGGATACAGTAAATTTTACCATCCTCTAAATTAGAGACATAAAGCTTATCAATCACTTTAGCATAGACTATATTACCTATACCATATCCGGTATTGGGTATTGTTGTGGTTCCGACACCTCCACCGACCGAAACAGTTCCGGTTAAAACTGTAACGGTATTTAAACTTATTTTGTCTGCCTTATAAATACCCGCTGCACCACCAGAAGGATTGTAACCACTGCCATTAGCCCCGGAAGGGGCAGGTGTGGGGTTCGCAAGCCTTTGAGGGATAGTGTATACATTATTATTGACCGTCCCCCAATACATTGCTGTTGCAGCAAAATACACATTGCCGTAATCATCAATAGCGGTACCAAAAATTTGTCCCATAGTGCGAACGTCCCAATTAGAAGGATTTGTAATAGGGGGGGACCAGCTTGGGGTGATTCCATAGGGTGCTCCAAATTGATCACCCACTGTTTTAATATTGGCTACTGCACTAGTATTCGGATCAGGAACACCATAATGAGTGACAACTGCATCCATCCCGGGGGATAATGACTGGGACTTGACCTCGTTACCGAAAAGAAGGCCGAGAGAAACTATGAATAGAAAGAGTTGATTTTTCATGATTAACGGTTTTTAACGATTTTGAAATTCTTCACTGTCTTTCCGGCATCGGAAACAGTCAGCAGATAAGTGCCTGCAGGGAGATCTCCCATGGGGATCAAGGTCTCCTTATTTCGAACTGGCTCGTGCTGAAGCAATCTGCCGTTGAAATCGAAAAGTTGATACAACAGCGTTTCGGTTGGATCGGATGTTAATTGCAAACGGATGAAGTCGCTGGTGGGATTCGGATAAACGATCATCGAAAGCGTGATCTCTTTGTTATCATCCAGGCCAACGATAAAAAATTCAACGGGTTGTTGCACCCCTTGATTTACCGAACCGGTTCCATTGATAGTATTGGTGTAAGACACCTGGCCGATCGAGTAGCTTGCAGAACCACCACTGCCTGTGGCCGTTCCTCCGGAAGCCAGGGTTGCCTCCTGGGCATGCCCTTCCGAAAGGCCAAAGACCCCAAGGAGTAATGCAGCGAATAGACTGTTTTTTATATTCATGGTTTGTTGTTTTGATAGGTTAAAAAGCCCGGATTGCACGAACATAAAAAGCTCCTTGTTTTCCCTGGATGGCAACGAAGCCAAGTACCATGTAGTCGCACCAGGCTTGTCCGGCATCGATTTCAGTTGAAGACCAATAATACGCTGTTAACAAAGGAGTTGTAGCTACATTCCCATCGTTCCTTATGGCCATATTTACATTATAGCCTGCTTCATTCAGTTGAAAAAGCTCCTGGTTGGCAGGCAGGTACCAATCGGAAAAAATGCCTGTGCCATAGTTGTCGTTGGTATAGTCGTCACAAAGCTTTGCAGCGCTGGTTGTCATTCCGGCCTGTCCTACGATGGCTGTCGTATTTGACTGTCCGTCCCACGTGCTTTGAGCTGTTGAGCCAATTTCCAGATTGACATCGCTCCAAACCTGGAGTGTAGAGAGATCGATCATGCTGCAGATCAATCCGTGCTGACCGGTTGGATCCACATAAAACACAGTACCACCGCCAAAGAGTTCCCCTGTAAAATGCCCCGATGTACCATTGGTATTTCCGGCTGTTTTGGCATAAAGTGCATAGGGTACACCCAACAGTTCACTTGTTCCGGCAATCGTATAGTTTGTACCGCCGGCAGGATCCGTTTCGGTTTTCAGAAAGTAAGGCCCGTCTGACCAGTCAATGGCAGAAAAAGTCCCTGTAACAGGTGTCCCCCCGCCAATCTCCAGCGTGGCCAGTCCATTCTCATTGGTCGTTGTTGCATGTGTTTCCTGATACACTACCGGACCGTTAGCGGTCGTTTGCAAGATACTGATCTGAATTCCCACGATGCTGGTTTCAACCAGAGTCCCGTCACTGTTCCGGATGACCGACTGATAACTAAGTTTTTCAGGGGACTGAGCCAGCAGTTGTATTGAAACTAACAAAGTTGATATAATTGTCAATATATTCCTCATAACATCTTAATTTTAAACTATTTATAAATATTCTTCAGGCGACTATTTCACCATTCCTGATCTTAATGGAACGTTTGTTCTTCAACGTGTTCACGGATAATCGCAACTTCTCTATTTTTTCTGTTGAAACATTCGGATCATTTTCCAGATCGGCAATCGCCTCATCGATGGATTTGTATTCTTTCACATTTGTATCATCCGCATTTTTCTTAATAATTAAGAGAGGCAACGGACTCGTATGCTTTTTGATAAAGAATTGAATCAACCAATTTTTAGTTTTCAACTTGGGATTTGTAATATGTTTGGCAAACCTACGGCAAGCTGTAACCTGTCGCAACACCTAACAAACCTGAGGTGGAATGGATTAAATGAACGGTAGGTAAATGGAATTAACCGGCAGGGGGAAAGGAGGAGTCTGGACCGGGAGAGGCGATTTGGTAAAGCGGAGGGGAGAGGGAGATAATGACCTCAGTTCCGTGAGCTGAATTATCCTGAACACTAAGGTCTTCGAATATGATAGGCTGCGGAAGTTGCATTTTTGTGCTCAGCAACCTGAGACGCTCTTCAATGATCTGGATCCCTTTCGAAATGTGATCTTCCTTTTTGTTTTTCCTTGCCTCCAGAATTCCAATTCCATTGTCGGTGACCTTAATGATCAGCGCCCGGCCTTTAAACGAATCGATATCCACCTCTTCAAACATGAATGAAACAGTAAGGAGTCCTTTATTGCCAGAATGTATGATGCCATGCCAGAGAGAATTTTCCACAAAAGGCTGAATGATCATATTCGGAATCATGATGGCATTGAAATCTACATCCTGTCCCGCAACGATCTCATAGGTAAAACTATCCTGGAACCTTAGTTTCTCAAGATCGAGATAGAGTTTCAGCCTGTAAATCTCTTCGGATAATAAAATAAATCCATTATGGACTGTGTCAAGATTCTTTCGCATCAGCTTGGCTATCATCGCGATGTAATTATTTGCCTCCTCATATCTCCCACTGTTCACCATGTATTGAACAGAATTCAGTGAATTGGAGATAAAATGAGGGTTCATCATGGCCGATAATGCCTGATGTTCAAGCTGGTTTATCCGTTCAGTGATTTCAATCTCCCTCCTGGTCTTATTGGCATTGAATCTCATGAACCATCTTACCATGAGTAAGATGAGGATCACAGCCAATGAAATAGCAAGAAGATTAAACACGGCTGTTTCCGTAAATCTGGGTACAAGGTTCAAGGTCATATACGTGGGTGGTCCCCAATCAGTATTCCGGGCTTTGGCCATGATCTGCAACGTATAGGAACCAGGAGGGAGCGAGATTAAGTTCAGGAAATCATGTTCGGTTGTCACCCACTTGCCGTTGAATAGGTATCTGTATTCCACTGATCCCGGTGAGGAATAATGTAACGCCTTGAAATCTATATAGATATCACGTTGTGTTGGCTTAAAAACCGGATTGGTATCGTTCAAAAAAATCGAATCACCTGCCTTGATGCCTGTAATCTGCACAATGGGAGCCGTTGGACGATCGTTGTCGAACATTCCTACATCCAATAAAACGACCCCGTTGCTTGTACCTGCATAAAGAATGTTCTGCGTTGAATCAAAATCGAGGGAAAGCACCTCATTGGTGGGAAGCCCCGTTTGCCTGTCAAGGAATTTGACGGAGTTACCGTCTACCAGAAATAGTCCCGTCATGGTTCCTATCCAGAGTCTCTCTCTATGATCCAATGCAAAGGAGGTAGCAGATGACAGGTCATATCCATCCATAGTCTGGAAGTTTTTCACTACATCTTTCTCCAGGCTGTAGCAGGCGACACCATTCTCTCCTGCAAACCAGACATTCTTTTTATGATCCTGAAAAATTGAGTTTATCCGTGCGTTCAAAATTGGATTAGAGGGAAAGAATTGCTTCTTCAGTTCACCCTTTCCCCTGACATCGGGAAGGTTGGTAACTCTGCATAGCCCCTGCGCGGTGCCTATCCAGATAGTATTTTCTGAATCTTCAACGATTTCATTTACCCTGTTCACCGCAAGACTGTCGCCAAAGAGAGGGAAGTTGAATTGGCCTGCTGTATCCCCATTCAATCCTCTTTTGACATTGACATGATTATAGCCTGTTCCAAACAGATAGGCTCCCTCACTTGTTTTACAAAAAGAAGGGCAATCCAGCATATGCAGATTTATTCCTTTGTAGGAGATGTTTAAAACCTCATTCCCTCCGAATGTCCCACATATGTAAAGATCATGATTGATTTTTTTAATGCTGTAGATGTATTCTGTCAGCATTTTTCCGGAATTGCTTTTTATCTGGTGGAATCTCCCCTTTTCCAGGATATCAAGTCCGTTAAAAGTTCCAATGAATAGATTCCCTGAACTCTCTTTCAGGATGGTATACACACTGTTGTTGCTCATTCCGTCCTCCTCCTTATAGAAAGAGAGGAAGAGGTTATTCAGACAAAAGATCCCTTTTCCGTAAGTGCAGATCCAGATATTCCCTTCGGCATCTTCCATATAGTTGTTCACCAGCGTATTCTCCAACCCCATTGTTTTTCCCATGTCAATGATCTTATCTGAGTCTTTTGGAATGAAGTAGAATCCCCTGTTCATGACCGAGAACCAGATATTGCCATTCCTGTCCTGCAGGATCGCCGAGACATCATTGTTGCCTGCCACCCTGATCTTATATTTTGCAATGGTATGTTTGTTTTTAACCCGGTAGATCATTCCTTGTGTCCCAAGTAAAAAGCTGCCATCCTCTCCGTTTGCAAAACAATAAAAAGCGGTATCCGGCAACCCGATAACCGGGAAAGGAGTGAATGTATCATTGTTGAATGCAAAAAATCCCTTTGTAGTTAAGCCAATTAGTTCCCCGTCTCGTAACTGCACTAACCTGTTCAGATAGACCGGATAGAGAGCTAACTTGTAACCGAAACGGCCATCGGGGGCGTTGGTATGGAATACATAGATATCCCCCCAGCTCCTGTAGGCATACAATTTTTGCTCCTCTCTCCCCGAAGGTACCACCAATAGATAGGATATAGCAAGAGGCTTTCCGTCAATCTTGCTGCAATAGTTTTCGATCCGCCCGTTTCGCATCACATTGACCCCTTGTTCATAATTTCCAATGTACAGCTCTCCCTGGATGCCTTCCGCGAGCGAGATGATAGAATTGGAATTCAGCCCGTCGCCCGTTCTGTAGGTGATGAAATGTGTCCCGTCGAACCGGCTGATTCCGTTCATCGTGGCAATCCAGATAAAACCATCCCTGTCCTGGATCAGATCATAGACCGTTGAAGAAGCCAGACCATCTGCAGTCGTATAGTTAATAAAGGAAGGTGTTTGGGGAAACAGAGGTCTGGCGGAAAGCAGGAAAACCAGACTTAAGATCAGGAGATTTAATTTCATCATCAAACAGACTTCAGCAGTTTCTTGATCTTGTGAATGAACTCCGGTGCTTTCCGGCGTGAGATATCGACTTTGCTTCCGTCTGTCATGGTTACAAAACTTCCGCTGAGGTTTGAATAGTCTTTGATGAAGGCCAGGTTGATCAGATGCGATTTGTGCACCCTGAAAAACTTCTCTTTTGGAAGGGTCTCTTCAAACTCCTTCAGGGTGCGTGAGACCAGCGACTTTTTCCCATCTTTGAGAAAGATGTTCGTATAACATCCATCGGCTTCCAGGCGCATGACTTCATCAATAATAAGGACGTGAAATCCGTGGGAAGCAGGGATGACGAGCTTATTTGTATCCTGATGTGGTTTAACATCAAGAGCCTTGTTGCGCAGCATGATCAGCTTCTTGACGCTTTGCTTGATCTCTTTGATATTGATTGGTTTCAGGATGTAGTCTTCAGCGCCGGCCTTCAAAGCCCTGATTCCGAATTCATCGTGGGCGCTGACAAATACAATCATGAAATTCCGATTTTCGTACTCCTCCAGAAAATCAAACCCATCGAGACCCGGCATGTTGATATCGAGGAACACGACATCAGGATGAAGGGTCTCAACAAGATTCATGGCGTTCACCACAGAATCGGCCAGGCCTAAAACTTCAACCTCCGGGCAATATGTGGTAAAGATCTGTCTGAGGTTTTCCCTGCCAAAGAGTTCATCATCCACAATGATCGCCGAAAGTTTTTCCGGTAATTCAGACGAATTCATCGTACACAAAGATACATCTAAATATCCAGATATTTTCAATAATTAAATCAGAATTCCGTAAAACCGTAATTTAGCCTCAGAATCCCCCAGCCCCCAGAAGGGTAAGTTCGTAGGGATGAGGCGACGCACTAATTACCAATTATCAAGCATCAAATAACAAATAAATTCCAACATCGAAATTCCAATGATCAAAACTCTTAAGAACAACGCTATTTTTTTTATTCTTTGTAAGTTTGAACATTGATAGATTGATGATTGTTTGATCGTTGGAATTTATTTTTTGGTATTTTAACATATCATGACCCTCCGCCCCAAAAAATTCCTCGGCCAGCATTTTCTGAACGATGAAAACATCGCCCGGAAGATCGTGGACGCTCTCAACCCGGATATCCCCAGGGTGATTGAGATTGGTCCGGGCAAAGGCGTGCTGAGCAAATACCTGCTGGAAGACCCGAGATTTGATCCCACCTTCGTGGAGATCGACCGGGAATCGGTGGCTTACCTGAAGCAACTCTACCCTGCCATCACCCACCGGCTCATCGAAGCGGATTTTTTGAAGCTGGATTTAGTGAGACTCGCGCAGCGAAGTAAGTCCCCTTCAGGGGATTTAGGGGTTCCTTACAGCCTCCAGATCCTCGGCAACTTCCCCTACAACATCTCCTCGCAGATCCTTTTTCGGGTAATGGAGTACAGGGATTTGGTAGCTGAAGTGACCGGAATGTTTCAAAAAGAGGTGGCACAACGGATCGCGGCACCACCAGGATCGAAGACATATGGCATCCTTAGCGTCCTGCTGCAGGCGTTCTATACCATCGAGTACCTTTTTACGGTGAATGAGTCGGTATTTACCCCTCCACCAAAGGTGAAGTCAGCGGTAATCCGTTTGGTGAGGAATGAAGTTCAATCACTCGACTGCGATGAGAAGTTTTGGGTTATTGTGGTGAAGACCGCTTTCAACCAACGGCGGAAAACACTCCGGAATTCTGTCCGAAAACTGGTACCACCTGAATTCACTCAGCTAAACGATCCTATCTTTGACCTTCGGCCTGAGCGACTGTCGGTGAGTGATTTTGTCAGGCTGGCTCGAATGCTCCATCCGGAGAGTTTAGAAAAATAGTAACTTTGCGATCAAATTTCAGGGAATGAAGAAACAGGCTTCTCCAATGAAGAAAAATGAAATAAAATTGAAGAGCTTTGGCCAGATGCTGAATGCTCCCTATAATTCCAGAAAGGCCAACTGGTACATCGTTCTCTTTTTCTTTGTTTGGGCATACATTCTATACGGGAATACTATTCTCAACAAATACGCCGTAGATGACGAGTTTGTCACCAATAACGAGATGATCAGGAAAGGGGTGGCGGCCATCCCGGAGATTTTCACCACCCACTACATCGATCAAAAGGGGAATGTGAGTGACAACACAGCCGACTACCGGCCTATCGTAAAACTCACATATGCCATTGAGTATCAGATCTATCAACAGGATAAGCCTGGCAGAAGCCATGCGGTGAATGTCCTGATCTACTTTTTGCTCTCAACGCTGCTCTTTTTCATCCTGAAACGGTTGCTTAAGGATTACAACATCCTCTTTTCATTTCTGATTACGGTAATCTTTATGGCTCACCCGGTACATACCGAAGTGGTTGCCAGCCTGAAAAACCGCGACGAGATGCTGGCGTTTCTCTGCGGACTGGGGACTCTCTATTTCCTTCTGAAGTATGCGGACACCCGCAAGCCCTGGTACATACTTCCTGCTATGATTGTATTCGTTCTGGGCTACCTGTCGAAGGCATCGATCCTCCCCTTTATCCTTATTTACCCGTTAGCGCTCTATTTCTTCACCAACCTGAAGCCGAAACAGTATATTCCGATTTTTGCCGTATTTGTCATTCTTGCGGTTGTCTCCCAAATTGGACCAAAATGGTTGCTGCCTGCCGGCGAGCGCATGACCAGCATGATGGAGAACCCTCTGTATATGGAAAAGGGAGTGCTCTACCGAATTGGAACAGGGTTGGTCTCGCTTCTCTTTTACCTGAGAATCCTGGTCTATCCACATCCGCTTCTGTACTATTACGGATACGACATGATTCCGCTCACCACGCCTGCTAACATCTGGGCAATCATTTCATTCATAGTATATGCAGGTATTCTGATTTACGCCCTCCTTCACATCAGGAAGAAAGCTGTGACCGCATTTGCCATCCTCTGGTATCTGATCTTCATCGCCATGTATTCTAATATCCTAATCCCTGTGGTTGGAATTGTTGGGGAGAGGTTTGTATTTGCCGGCTCTCTTGGGTTCTGTATCGTACTAGTCTGGGTTATTTTTAAGATCTTCAGGACCGAACCAAACTCTCTCACCATCGAGTTTGATGCCCGTGCCAAAATCCTTGTTGTCGTTATTCTTATTCTGATCCCCTATGCCGCGCTCACGATTAACCGGAACCGTGAATGGAGAAACCTGATGGACCTCTTCGCCAAAGATATTCCGTATCTGACGAATTCGGCCAAGGCCAACACGCAATATGCCGGTCTGCTCATGCGCACCACATACGAGGACCCCAATTTCAGGCAATACGGAAATGTGAATCAGTTCAAACTGGAGATTATGAAAGATCATTTCCTGAAGTCGGTAAAGATATATCCGCGGAACTACCAGACCTTGAACGACCTTGGCACGGTTTACCTCTTCTTCGACAAAGACCCCGATTCGGCGATCCTTTTCCTGAAGCGTGCTATAGATCTCAATGCCGAATTGGAACCAGCCTGGGTTAATCTTGGCATGGCATTCAAGGAGGTCAAGAAGTTTGACAGCGCCGCCTGGTGCTATTCCACGATCCTCCGGAGAAATCCTAAGCAGATCAAAGCCTATTTTGCCCTGGCTAATGTATATAATGACATGGGGGAGACTCAAAAAGCCATCAATATGAATTTGGATGTCCTGAGAAGCAGTCCCAACCTGGATGTCCCCTACATCAATATCGGGAACTACATCCTCCAGGCGGGAGATACAACCGTTGCCATCGAGTATTACGAAGAGGCGATCCAGCGACGCCTCAGCTTTGAAGGATGCGTGCACCTGAGTAACCTCTATAAGAGTCAGGGCGATACGCTGAAATCTGTCTACTACCAGCAGAAGGCCAATGAGGCGATAGCTAACCAACCTTAATTGTGGCGCCTGTGAGTCATCGCATCCTTTCCGAGTTGCTCGTTGCAACAGCAAAAGAGTTTCCTCAAAAGGGCATCGGGTTTATCCAATCGGATAAGACAATACAGTTCCATTCTTATCCCGAAATTCTCGAAAAGGCTTTAAACATCCTCCAAGGGCTTCAGAAGAAAGGAGTACAACCCGCCGAGCGGGTCATCCTCTCTCTCGAAACCAGCGAAGAGACCATCACGACCATCTGGGCTCTTTTCCTGGGCGGCATGATCCCTGCTTTGCTGCAGTCGCCGCTCACCTTCTCAGAATACAACCCGGCCATCGAGAAAACGGAACGGGTTTTTCAAATCCTGGACAATCCCCGGATGATCATCTCACACAGGCATTCCATCGAATGGATGCAAAGCAGGATCCCCGAAACCAACCTGGTTGATCTTTCCGAACTGACAACTGAACGGGGAACCCCCAACATTCCTCAAATTCACCCCGGAGACCTCGCCATGATCCAGTTCTCATCAGGGAGTACAGGCGATCCAAAAGGCGTGATGTTAACGCACCGGAATATACTCACCAATATCCGGGATATTATAGAAGGGATTCAATTGACTCATGAAGATGTATCAGTCTCCTGGATGCCGTTGTACCACGACATGGGGCTGATTGGGTTTCACATAACCCCAACCCTGGTTGGCTGTCAGCAGTACTTTGTCGACCCCGTGGATTTTGTGAAGAATCCCTCACTTTGGCTCGACAACCTGAGCAGCAAACACTGCAACATCACCGGATGTCCCAACTTCGGCCAGGCGCTCGTGAACCGCTACCTGAGCAGAAAATCGGACTCCAACTGGGATTTTTCGAGCGTGCGGGTGATATTCAATGGAGCCGAGCCCATCTCAACCGGAACCATGCAGGAGTTTTTATCAGGCCTTTCGGCATTCGGACTGAATATCAACTCAATGTTTCCGGCATACGGACTTGCAGAAGCTACCCTGGCGGTCACCTTTGCTCCCCTGAAACAAGAGGCAGAGGTAGTCCGGTTCAGGCGTATTCCATTGATCAGAGACGGGGTGGCCATCGTCGCTGAATCGGGAGAGACAGATGCCATGGAACTGGTAAACCTGGGCAAACCACTCTCAAACTGCACACTGCGGATCATGGGGGAAGATGGAGCCGAAATGACAGACGGGAGGATCGGATCCGTTCAGGTTCATGGAGATCATGTTTCATTGGGATATTACAGAAATCCAGAGGCCACGATGCAGACGTTTGACCAAGGTTGGCTGCACACAGGCGATCTGGGATTCTATTTCGGCGGAAACCTGTTTATTACCGGAAGGCTGAAAGATGTCATTTTCATCAACGGCATAAATTATTATGCTCACGATCTGGAAGTTGTTGCATCATCGGTAGAGGGCATTCCAATGGGGAAACTTGTGATAGCTGCCTGTTTCAATGAGAAGGAAGGGAAGGATAAATTGCTGATCTTCCTTGTTGGCTCCGATAATGAGGGCACCCGGGACATGTTCCTGAAAATCAGAAATCACCTGAAAAACACCCTTGGATTACACCCCGATACTTTCATTCCCATTCGCTCCAACGACATTCCCCGAACCTCCAGCGGTAAAATCCAGCGGTATAAAATGGTGAACCGGTTCCTTCAGGGGGAATTTAAGGGAATACGCCAGTAGGGGCGACCTGCCAGGTCGCCCCTACTGGCATCATTGTTGTATAGAATGAGTCTAAATTATAATTCTTGACATTTACTTATGAAATCCTTCAAATATATCCCATTATCTGCCATTTTTTCAGGTTTTCTTCTCTCTTCGCAACTTTTGGCGCAAACAGGCATGGTCAAAGGGCGGGTGTACGATCAGAAAAACAACGAGCCTCTTCCCTTCGTCAATATCATAATCGATGGGAAACCAACGGTTGGAACCACAAGCGACGAAGAGGGAAATTACACCCTGTCGGGCATTGATCCCGGCTATGTGAGACTTGTCGCCTCTTTTGTCGGCTATCAGAGATACACAACTACCGATTTCCTGGTGACACGCTCTCATCCGGTCTTCATCGATATCCCGATGAATGAAGCTGCAGTCACCCTTGAAGATGTTGTGATCAAGCCCGATGCCTTTATCCGTAAAGAGGAGAGCCCCCTGTCCCTCCAAACACTCTCGATTCAGGAGATTGAGCGAAGTCCGGGCTCCAACCGCGACATATCCAAAGTGGTGCAATCACTTCCCGGGGTAGCCCAAACGGTCTCATTCCGCAACGACCTGATCGTACGCGGCGGCGGTCCGGGCGAAAACAGTTTCTATCTCGATGGCGTTGAGATCCCCAACATCAACCATTTTGCCACCCAGGGAGCATCGGGCGGTCCGGTTGGGATCATCAACACTGACCTGATTCGCCAGGTCGATCTCTATACAGGCTCTTTCCCAGCCAAACGGGGTGATGCACTGAGTTCGGTCATGGAACTATACCAGGTGGATGGCAACAGGGAAAAGTTTGGAGGAAGGTTTTCAATTGGTTCAAGCGACATTGGGCTCACACTGGATGGCCCAATCTCCAAAAACTCCAGCCTGGTATTTTCTGTCAGGAGATCCTACCTGCAGCTTCTCTTTACTGCCCTGAAGCTACCTTTTTTACCAACGTACAATGATTACCAGTTGAAATACAAGATCAACTTTAAAAACAAAGATCAACTCTCTCTCATCTCTATCGGGTCATTGGATAAATCCAAGTTGAATACCGACATTAAAGATCCGGATGCCGGACAAACCTACATCCTTGGGTATCTGCCCCAGTACAACCAGTGGAGTTATACTATTGGCCTGGTTTATACACACTTCAGAAAAAAGGGATATGACAACTGGGTCGTAAGCCGGAGCATGCTTGATAATGAGGAGATCAAGTATCAGAATAACGTGGAAGTACCCGACAGTCTGTTGTTGAATTACAAGTCGAGGGAAATTGCCAGCAGGATCCGTTACGAGAATGTCACCGAACTTTCGAAATGGAAGATAACTTATGGAGCCGGACTCGATTTTGTGGAATACAAGAACCAAACATTCCAGAAAGTGTTCCTGGAAAATCAATTGAGAACCCTCGACTACTCCTCTTACCTGAGCTTTTTCCAGTGGCACATCCAGGGACAGGTGACGCGAAATTTCTTCAAAGAAAAGCTGGAGTTGTCGCTTGGAATCCGGATGGATGCGAACAGCTACGCAACGCGCATGACCAATCTGTTAAACCAATTCTCACCACGTTTTTCGGCATCTTATGCATTCACCGACAAATGGTTCCTGAATTTCAATATCGGCAGATACTACCAGTTGCCGCCCTCTACTTCTCTTGGATTCAGGGGCAACAACGGAAACCTCGTCAACGATTCCCTGGGGATCAAATACATCTCTTCCGACCAGGTAGCGCTTGGGATTGAATTTTTGCCACGGCGAAGTTCCCGCATCTCAGTAGAGGGCTTCTATAAAGGATACAACCATTATCCTTTCTCTCTGATCGACTCCATTTCCATGGCAAGCAAGGGAGGAGACTACGGGGCAGTGGGGGCCGAACCGGTCACCTCCACCTCCTCAGGAAGAGCTTATGGTTTTGAATTGCTTTACCGGGATATTGACCTGTTCAAATTCAATGTCATCCTCTCCTATACTTTCGTCAGAAGTGAATTCACCAACGCTTTTGGAGATTATATCCCGTCGGCATGGGATAACAGGAACCTTTTCAATATAACAGTTGGACGTAAGTTTAAATACAACTGGGAGATCGGTGCAAAATGGCGGTTTGCAGGAGGTTCACCCTATACACCTTACAACCTCGATAAATCCAGCCTCGTGGAGGCCTGGGATGCACAGGGGAGGGGATACCTCGACTATGATAAGTTCAACACGCTTCGGTTATCGTCATTCAATCAGCTGGATATTCGGGTCGACAAGGGGTTCTACTTCAAGAAGTGGTCCCTGATGTTTTACATTGACGTGCAGAACATCCTGAATTTCCAGGCCGAACTTCCCGATATCCTTGTCAACACCCAGCCCGACGGCTCGGTGATAAAATACACCGATCCGGAAGGAAACGAACGCTACGAACTGCGTACCATCCCCAACCGGACCGGCACCATCCTCCCATCGATCGGGATTATGATTGATATTTAACGTACAGGCAACGTACGGGCGACCTGCCAGGTTGCCCCTGCATTATTTTTTAAACACCTTCTCTACGGAAACCCCTGCCGCAGTTCTGATCTCAACCACATACATCCCGGTGCTCAGGGAAGCGGCGTTGATATTCAGCTCCTGGGTGTCAGCAAATACCTGCTTCACTTTCACGCCGAGGGAATTGTAAATAGTCACGGTTCCAATGTTGGCATTTGCCCTGATCCGCATGATGTCTTCAACAGGATTGGGATAGATTGCAGTATGCACACTTCCTTTTTCAGGAATCGCTGTCATAGTCATCGGGAAAAGGGTTGATTGCATCACTTCACCCGTTGCGTCATCCTGCAGCCAGCAAACAAGTTCCAGTTCATCCCACACCCACGTGTCATCAACAGAAATAGGAAACTCGAATGTCCAGGTCGGGCCGCCGGAACTGGCTACCAGGGTTCCCTCATCATCCGGATACATATCCCGGCAAACGAAGTCGATCTCTGTTTGTCCGAACCAGGAGACCGGAATATGCGATTCAGTCATGGCCAGCCTCAGTTTCAGGTTGTAATCATAGGGGAAGAGACGCTCAATCTCAACGGTGGCAGTCACATTGGTGGCATCAGCCCAGTCGACCGTTAGGATGGTTGAGAAAAAGGCGTTGATGGCCTTTCTTGCTTCGTAGATCGGCAGGTAAGTGGCGTAACTAGAAACAGTCGTGCTTCCGCCAACCACCTCTTCAACACCATCAAATTCAGCAGTTGGGAAACCTGTAATACCATAATAGGCAATCCGGTTCACGGCATAAGGAATTTCCCAGTTGTCACCCGAGTGGTACTCGATGATAGAAATGTCTTTCCCTTCTTCGTAGAGCTGGTTGGCTCCCATAGCGGCTCCGGGGCAGTACTGGCACCAGGTTCCGGTGGCGATCTCCAACAGCACCTTGTCGCGCTCCGTTCCGCCTTCCACATTCACTTCAACTTCGTTTGACGGTGCCGACATCTGGTCGCCATAATCGGCCCGAACCACATAGTAGTGGGTTCCGGGAGCAACGGCGGGATCGATGTAGTCCATCGTGCTGGAGTAACCTACCTGTACGTCATCGCGGAAGATGAAATAACCGATGGCAGTTGGACTTGCTGCCATCTCCCAGGCCATAATCACATCCAGGTTATTAACCGAAGCAGTGAGATTGAAGGGTGCATCCGGCGTTGGGATTTGGTCCACTACAATGTCGTCAAAGAAAGTTTTAGGCGTTCCGCGGCTATCTCCGGTCCACGCATAAAAGTTCATGGCATCCAGTTCATTCAGGGTTCCGGTCCCAAATGTTCCGGTACTCCATTGCCATCCGATTACGAATTCATCTTCATAATACCAGGTAGCATAGTCTTCATCCAGGTCAATTACGATATGCATCTCGAACCACTCGTTGTAGTTGAATGTGAACTCACCGGCATCTGAGGCACCAGCATCCATGTGTCCCCATCCGCCGGCATCAAGATATACCTGGGTGCCCCACTGACTGGTAGTTCCGGCAAAATTCTGCAGGATGTTGTAATAACCGAGGAAGCCACTGGGGACATAAATATTCACGGTGATCATATAACGACCACTTGTTAGTCCACCCAGCTCCAGCACCGCGTCGTTTGTGCCTTCAATGATCACTGAATTGGGCGTGGAAAGGGCTTCTGCGTTCGAGACAAATGGGTCTTCCGCGCTGCCCGGGTTATTGCTCCAGGTGGTCCAGTTGGGAGCTCCTTGCTGAACCAGCTGTTGTCCAGCTGTGTAGCTGTCAAAGTTTTCATCGATGATATTCTGTGAAAACGCTGACAATCCCACGAAAATCATTAAAAGAATAACAACCGTAAATCTCATTTTTTTCATCGTTTTAGGTTTAATGAACACTCAAGTTATGAATCCATTACAAACCTACGAAACTTGAAAATAAAATGCAAGGGAGGAGTCAAATAATGAAGAATGAGGAATGAGGAATGAAGAATGAGGAATGAAGAGTGCGGCATCCGGCATCCAGGATCTAGGACCCAGGGTTCTCCCTCCCGTTCAGAAAGATGTTCCTGTAGTGCCAGTAATTCAAAGACAGGATCCAGAAGGCCCAGAGGTCGCGGGTACGGAATAAAGTTTTGATGTTGTTGATAAGGATTGCCCAGGGAGAGAAGACTTTTCTAAGTGCTTTCCGGATTTCGGCGTCCAGTGCCTGAGTCTCCAATACCGGATGCAGGATGGTCGGTTCATAATAATCATAACGATTCCAATCCTCCGGAAAATTGTTGTGGATCAACCGGTTTTCTGCCTTAATCCTGTCGAAAAGCTGTGTCCCCGGTAGTGGTGTGAGTACTGAAGTCTGAAAAGAGTCGGCTCCGCAACGCAGGGCAAACCGGGCACGCTGCCTGATCGACTCTTTAGTATCGGTATCCCATCCAAAAATTAATCCGGCGATGACGCCGATCCCCTGGCGCTGAATATTCTTAAAAACCCTTTCGTAGGAGTTAACACCCTGCTTCAGGTTTAGCTTTTTATTGGCCTCTTTTAGCTGATCATCATTCTCCGATTCAATACCCAGGAAGATCATCCGGCATCCACTCTGGTGGGCCAGTTTGAGTAATTCAGGGTCGTCGGCGAAGTTGATGGAGGATTGGGAAAGCCAGATCTTTTTAATCCCCCGTCTCAGAATCGCCCTGAATAGCTCTTTGGCCCGCTCTTTCGATTCTTCATTGTAGCCAATGATGTTATCGTCAATGAAAAATACAAACTTCTGTGGAGTCTCTTCCAGTTCGTCAAGCACATCATCAATGGGCCTGAACCGGTAATGACGACCGTTGAAAGCGGAGACACTGCAGAACGAACAGTTCATCGGGCAACCACGTGTCGTCTGGATCCCGGCACATACATATCCGGGATGAAAAAGATCACGTCTTGGTTTTGGCTGGTCTATTACAGGGGCGATGGGACTCCTGTAATGAGACTTTAACATACTCTTCTCAAAATCATCAATCACCTGATGCCATACCCCCTCTGCCTCCCCCTGAACGACCGAATCCACATATTTCATGGCCTCCTCGGGAACCATCGAAGCATGGATGCCTCCCATCACTACCGGAACCCCTTTCTCCCGGTACAAGGCGGCAATCTCGTAGGCCCTTGGAGCTGAACTTGTGAAAGCAGTGATGCCAACCAGGTCGGCTTCGTAGTAACGGAAAGTCCGGAAATTCTCGTCGATCAGCTTGATTTTCCAGTCGTCGGGCGTGAGGGCCGCAATGATCCCCAAACTCAATGGCTGATTCCGGGTGGCACGGTTGATGTGGAACCCAGGACGTAGCTGGTTGGCAGGATTGATCAGTAGAAGGGTTTTCCGTTTCATTACACTATTTCAGTAACCAGTTTTTGGGTCGTTTGATCTCTCCGAATGCCATTCCCCGGTAGTTCCAGTTGCTCATATAGGACCAGTAAGCAGTGATGAAGCTACCGGTCCGCCACCAGCTTTTCAGCATGCGCCGTTTGAGGAAAGCCGGTTCATACACCCTTTCGAAGCTGTTAAAAATGTAAGTTTGCATCTCTTCCCTGTCCATCGTACCCGGACGGAAAGTGAGGTGTTCATATCCATAATATTGCCAGTCGTTGGGGAAATTGTCCAGTACTAGTTTGCCCTCTTTTTTGAGGCGCTCAAACAACCGGGTTCCGGGAAGGGGAGTCATCAGCGTCGACTGGATCGAGTCGGCATGGCACCGGCGGGTAAATTCCACCCGGTGGTCGATCCGCTCTTTTGTGTCATCCTCCCAGCCAAAGATAAACCCGGCGATCACCGCGATGCCGTATTTGTGCATCTTGTCGAACACCTTATCGTAGGAGCTGATCCCCATCTTCGCATTCAGTCGCTTGTTGGCACTCTTCAGCTGGTCCTCCTGCTCCGACTCGATCCCGATGAACAGCATCCGGCAACCGCTTTTGGCCGCGTATTTCAGCACATCTTCATTGTCCGCTACATTCAGGGATGCCTGTCCGATCCAGTCTTTCCGGATGCCGCTTTCGATAATCGCCTTGAAGAGTTCAATGGCGCGCTCCCGGGCCTGTTTGGTGTTCCCAACGATGTTGTCGTCCAGGATAAAAACGTTTTGCTGAGGGATGGTTCTCAACTCTTCGATCACCTCCGGAATTGGCCGGTACCTGTAATGAGCCCCGTTGAAAGCAGTCACGGAACAGAAATCACAGTTCATCGGGCATCCGCGGGTAGTCTGGATGGAGGCAAAAATGTAACCCGGATGAAAGAGTTCCCGCCGGGGCTGTGGCGACTGGATCAAATCGGTGAATGGTCCATTGTAGCGTTTCCGGAGAGCTCCTTTCTCAAAATCTTCGATCACTTTCTGCCATACTCCCTCTGCCTCCCCTGTAACCACACTATCGACAAACTCTCCTGCTTCATCCGGACACATTGAGGCATGAATTCCCCCAATCACAGTTGGAATTCCCTTTCCCCGATATAGTCGTGCCAGTTCATAAGCTCGGGTAACTGTAGAGCTGAAGGCGGTAAATCCCACAAAATCGGCTTCGTAATACCGGAACGCCCTGAAGTTCTCGTCGATGATCTTCACCTTCCAGTGGCCGGGCGTGAGCGCTGCAATGATCCCCAAACTCAGTGGCTGGTAACGTGTATCCTTGTTTACAATGAAGCCGCTCCCCGATTTGTTGGCAGGGTTCACCAAAAGCAACGTCTTTCTATGTTCCTGATCAGTCATTTTGAAATACCAAAAAACAAATTCTAAATTTCAAATAATAATCAAACTTCACTATGCAAATTTCCAAACTGATCCTTCGATATTATTTTTCGATCATTGGAACGTTGTAAATTGGGATTTATTTGTCATTTGGAATTTGAGATCTGGTGCTTTATTGGTATTTGGTGCTTTAATATGTGTAATTCACTTTCTTCTCCCCGGCCAGCGCCCTGTAATTCAAATTCGAATTCCATGCCCAAACCGCACTTCTCAGACTCTTTGTATTCCACCAGGTCCTTAGGAACCTTCTCCTGATCTCTCCCATCGAGACGATCCGTCCGTAGGCCATGTCCACCGACTCAGCCAGCTCTTTGGGCGACATGTTGCCGGGTTGGAACACCACATCCGTGAAGTGAAAATGCTGCCAGTCCTGAGGGAAATTCCTGCAAATAATTCGTCCCTCATCCTTCATCCTTCGATATAGCTTCGTCCCGGGCAGCGGTGTCATCACGCTAGCCTGGGTCACATCCACGCTGGACTGCAGGATGTAGTCGGTTCGTTTCCTGATCGCCTCCACCGTATCGCTCTCCATTCCATAGATAAAGGCTCCCAGCACGTTGATGCCGTGTTTGTGCAGGTTTCTGTAAGCCATTTTGTATGATCCCACGCCCATTTTCAGGTTTAACCGCTTGTTGGTGGATTCAAGGGCTGTTTCGTTCTCTGCCTCGATGCCGATCAGCAGCATCCGGCAACCGCTGCGTGCCGCCAGTTTCAGGATCTCCGGTTTTTCGGCGATGTTCAGTGATGCCTGGGCAAACCAGTCTTTTTTCATCCCCCGCCGGATCATCCCTTCGAAAAGAGCCACGGCATGCTCTTCTGCTTTCCTGTTGTACCCGATGATGTTGTCGTCAACGAAATACAGCATCGGATTCCGTACAGCCTCGATTTCATCCAGCACAGCTTTGGTATCCCGCAACCGATACTGGTTCCCGTTGAACGCAGGTACCGAGCAGAAGTCGCAGTCCATGGGGCAGCCGCGGGAGGTCTGGACAGAAGCAAACATGTAACCCGGGTGGAAAAGGTCATGGCGTGCCGCCGGTATATTTTTCATGTCACATAAAGGAGCCTGGTACCTTTGTTTCAGGTTTCCGGCTTCGAAATCACGGATCACCTGCGCCCACACCCCTTCCGCTTCACCGATTACCACACTGTCAACATAGTCCAGGGCTTCATCCGGAAGATAGGAGGCATGGATTCCGCCAAGGATGACAGGAATTCCTTTTTCTCTGTAAATAGCGGCAATCTCATAGGCCCTGTTCACGGATGCCGTCACAGCGGTGATGCCAACCAGGTCGGCTTCCCGAAAGCGGAATTCGCGGAAATTCTCATCCCAGATCGTTACCTTCCAATCTGGAGGTGTTAGGGCAGCAACCATACCCAGCCCCAGGGGAGCCTGCTTCGACTCTCGACGCAGGAGGTAGCCCTTGCGGTAGGTATTGGCAGGATTTATCAGCAGAAGACGTTTGGTGTCCCGACTCATACCGCAAAGGTATAATTTTCTCAGCCACAGATGTGGATCGGCTGTTCAAACATCACTTTCCGATATTGATTGCTGCATAGATAGGACCATAGTGCAGCCTTTGGACTTCGGGTGTTCATCAGGGTTTGGAAATAACGGCCTTTCAGTCGGGATGGATTGTATATCTTCTTCCAGGCCTGATCCATCAGGAGCGCGAGTTCCCGGCTTTCAATGTGTGGATGCCGGATCACAATATCCTCCCAGTTGTAATACTGCCAATCGGCCGGGTAATCCCTGCTGCTCACGCGTCCGTGCTGTTCCAGTCTCGCACGGAGTTTGGTGCCGGGATAGGGGGTGAGGATACTCGTTTGGATGGCATCGACGTTCAACCGGTTGATGAAATCGGCCCTGGCCGGGATGTTTTCCGGTTTATCGGTTTCGGCAGCAAAGATAAAGGTGCCGAAAACCGCGATGCCATGTTTGTGAAATTTCCTGATGATCTTCCGGTAATTTTCCGCCCCCTTTTTCAGGTTGATCCGCTTGTTCATCGAGCCAAGGCTTTCTGAGGTCTCTGTCTCGATTCCCACCAGGAGAAGCTTGCAGCCACTGGCAGCGGCGAGCTTCAGCGCCTCCTCATTGTCGGCCATATCGAGAGAGGTTTGGGAAAACCAGGGGAATTTCAGCTTCCGGTCAATGATGCCCTGGAAAAACTCCATGGCCCGCTCCTGATGAGCTTTGGTGATCCCCCCGATGTTGTCGTCGACGAAGAAAATATTCCGCTTGTCCCCGTGAAAGGCTTCAAGCTCATCGAGGATCTGGGGGGTCGGCCTGAAGCGGAACTTGCCTCCGTTGAATGAGGTGACCGAACAAAAATCACAGTCCATCGGACATCCCCGGGAGGTCTGGACACTTCGCCAAACATATCTCGGATCGTAGAGGTCATGCCTGGGGATCCGCTGGTCGGCCAACTCATCACGACTTCCGTAATAGACTTTTTGCAGCCTTCCTGCTTCAAAATCGGCAATTACCCGGGGCCAGATGGCTTCTGCCTCTCCAACAACTACACTGTCAGCATATTGAAGAGCCTC
>Ga0351835_1007_pt1 | contig 54447 bp, 38 predicted proteins | sample BONcelHFGM3001D3_FD_206756 | JGI IMG/M metagenome (GOLD analysis project Ga0351835, IMG submission 206756) | Enriched cells from coal bed in the Powder River Basin, Montana, United States - BONCAT cells FGM rep1 HSBNCT.FGM.300.1.D3 ... | reverse complement strand
GTACTCTCAACCTGAAGGATATCTCTTACTGGGAAGGAACGAAACGCGCAGTAATTGATTCTATTCATCTAAGTACAACGATTGATCCGCTCATGCAGAAAGCCTATGAAATACGGTCTGATGTTTTGGATGCTGATTTTAGCGGAAAATTTGCATTCAGTAAGTTAGTCCCTTCAGTTATTACATTTATCCAGAATTATTTGGCCAGTTTTGAGATGCGAAGTGACTCAACGAGGAAATATCACGACTCAGGACAGGATCTGAAATATCGGATAGAATTCAAAAAGACTCAGGATATTACAGCCATTTTTCTTCCGTTTTTGGAGATTTCCCCAGGAGCATATCTGGAAGGAAATTACAACGAGGATAAGAAACTACTCTCGCTAACCGGCCGATCCGATGTCCTTCATATTCGTGGAATGGATCTGGAGAATTGGTTTATTGATGCCGAGGCGCACACCGACGATCTCTCCCTGCAAACAGGATGTGACCAACTGATCATGAATAAGTCAAGGCCTACAGATACAGTTTACGTTCAACTTGACATGCTTTTGATTACGGCCAGTATTCTCCATGACAGCATCCTCTATAAGGTAAGCTCTGATTCAGGGGACGATTACAGCTATTTAAACGGATTTCTCACATTCCAGGAAGAAGGAAGCGTGAAAATTAAACTGGATGATCTTGACCTGAAATTAGCCGGAAATTCCTGGTCTGTTTCAAAAGAAAATTATGTGATCCTGGATACGGCCCTGATGGAATTCCATGACCTCACCTTTATGAGCGGAAAACAATGGCTCTCGTTGAATGGACGGGTTACTCATCATAATCTTGACACCCTTGATCTTGAATTTAATGGGGTGGATGTTTCCCATCTTGATTATTTGTTGTCTAATCCCAACGTTGATGTTGACGGTATCTTGTCGGGGAGTCTGAAGATTACGGATCTTTACAATGAACTTTCGATCTATTCAAATCTTAAACTTAACAATTTTATCCTCAACAAGCAACCCCTTGGAGATGCTGTTTTTCAGATAAATTATAACCAGGCCGAAGAGAAATTTGATGTACTTTCAGAGATAATATATACCGGCAATGCAGGCCAGAATATCCCGTTCTCATTAAAAGGCAGTATTTTTAACACCAAACCGGAACCCCGTTTTGATCTCGACCTGAAGCTGAAGAATCTAAATCTCAAGATGTTGCAACCTTTTGTCGCAAGTTTCATGTCCAAACTTACCGGATTGGCTTCCGGGGAGGTAAAGATCACCGGAACGTTAAATGAACCCTCGTTGCAAGGAGAGTTGAATCTGATGCGTACCGAATTCAAGATCAATTATCTCAATGTACCCTATTCCCTTTCGGATGTCATTCAGATTAAGCCGGATAAGTTTGATTTCGACAATATCGTACTGTATGACTCTCTTGGAAACAAAGCATTTCTGAACGGCTCCATCGATCACAATTATTTCAAGGAGATACGACTCAATCTGGCGATCAGCATGGACGATTTTTCTGCATTCAGGAACACGTTTGCACAGAATTCGACATTTTTTGGCAATGCCAGAGCAAGCGGAGAAGTGAACATTACAGGGCCATTGGATAACATCTTTGTGGATGTAGTGGCAAGCACGGGTCATAAAACCCATGTCACCATACCAATTAGCCTTACACAGAGTATCGGACAGGTGGATTACATTGTTTTTAAACAATCGGTGCAGGATTCATTGGAGGCGCTAGAAGGTCCCACCAGCTTACGTCCGGCAACAGGACTGACCCTTGCTTTAAGCCTGGATGTACAATCGGATGCACAGGTAGAAGTATTATTCCCGGACCGACTTGGAAACATCAAGGCTACAGGCACAGGGACCCTCAGCATGGGAATGACACCAACCACCCCTTTTTATCTTTATGGAAGCTATTCTATCAATAAGGGATCTTTTCTCTTTCAGATGAAAAACCTGATCCGTTTACCATTTGCCATCAAAGAGGGGAGCTCAATTTCCTGGACAGGTGATCCGGCGGATGCAACGATATCATTATCAGCTATTTATAAAACAAAGGTACCTTTAACCGGACTAAGTGCAGAGACATCAAACATTCAGGGAAGGATTCCGGTTGAGTGCATCATCCGCCTCAACGGGAAGCTGATGAATCCGGTTATGTCATTCGGCCTGGAATTGCCAAATGCCCAGGCGAATGAACGTAACCTTGTATTTAACGCCATTGATACCAACAACACCTCTGAGATGACACAACAGGTGTTGTACATCCTGGTAATGAACCAGTTTAAGCCAGTTGCCGGTGGTACTGGAGGTTCGGTTGATGTGAGCGGAACTTCGCTTTCCATTGTGACGAATCAGATTAACAGCTGGCTCTCTGGAATGACGCAAAACCTGAACATCGGGGTTAACTATAATCCCGGATCTTCAACAACCAGTCAGGACATTGACATGACGGTGTCAACCCAATTGTTTAATGACCGTTTATTGATTGATGGTACCTTTGGAATGTCATCCTATAAAAACACTACATCCGCCCAGGCCAGCACAATCGTTGGCGATATCAATATTGAATACATCCTGACCAAAAACAGGAGGTGGCGGATCAGGGCGTTTAACCGGACCAATACAATCGATCTGCTCTATAATAATGCTCCTTACACACAAGGTGTTGGTATCTCCTACCAGCGCGACTTCTACACGTGGAAGGAGCTGTTTAAAAAATCAACCACCAAGAAGCAAACTCCGACCGACAACTAATATCCAATTTCTCAATTACCCTGAACCCTGAACCCTGAACCCATTTAATCATGAAACCCTGTATCTATATTTTTCGTTGTCTCCTGTTTTGTTTCCCAATTGGACTCTTCTCACAGATCGTTGTCGATCAATCGGATATGCCGGGAGTAGGAGATACCCTTCGGGTAAGCATAACAAGCATCGTTCCTTCGAATTATGCAGTATCAGGGAGCAACATTATTTGGGATTTTTCGGTACTGGAGGCAATGAACCAACGTGTAGATACCTTCGTGGCAGCAAACAGTACTCCACCCGAGTATTGGCTTTTCTTTCTCTTTGGAGGGGTTTCTAATCTTGCCAGTCCACAGGGAAACAGTGAGTTCTTTCCAGGATTTCCGGTTAGCCAGTTCTATACATTTTATAAGAATTCAAGCGATGCATTTGTTGATAACGGATTTGCATTCAAAATCCAGGGGAGTCCGCTCCCCGTAAAGTATGACGTCCCGGATAAGTACTACGCTTTTCCATTGGATACCAACAGCAGCTGGGCTTCGTCATCCTCCTTTGGTTTTGAGTTTCCGGGCATGTTCTATTTTTCAACACATCGGGCGCGGACTTCATTCGTGGATGGTTGGGGTACGGTAATCACACCATTTGGTACGTTCCAGTCCATTCGGATTCGAAGTGATCTGGTACAAAATGACAGCATTTATATTGATTCACTTAGTTTTGGTATTGGAATGACCAGAAACATCACAGAATATAAATGGCTCGCAAAAAACATGGGGATTCCGGTTTTGCAGATAAACAGTGAAGGGTTGCTCACAACCGCAACATACCGCGATAGTACAAGGCTGTCAACCCTCCCGCTTTCTGTCTCCCTGGGACCTGATACAACAGTGAATAAGGGCGCAACCATTACGTTACATGCATCGGTATCGGGAGGAGTACCACCTTACCGGTTTTTCTGGAGCACTCTTGATACAAGCCAGTCGATAACTGTCAGTTTGGACTCTACACGATCCTTTGGGATCGTGGCAATCGACGGGTTGAATAAATTCGCCTCAGACCAGAAACTGGTAACAGTCGTCTCTCCTGGCATTGAAGAGATGGACACCCGTCCATTAACGATCTTTCCGAATCCTTCAGATGGCGTGATTCAGATCTCCTCTCCGGAAAAGTTCAGAACGGGAGAGATCCAGGTGTTTAATTGGAGCGGGAAAAAGATACTTAGTCAATCGGTGGTTACCCTACCTGAACTCATTGATCTGGATATTTCATCCTTTGCGTCTGGAGTCTATGTGATTCGGTTGGTCACCGGAGATCATGTGTTTCAGGGTAAAGTGATATTGAAATGAGTTTCAACGTCTACCGAAGTTCAGCCGGATCCGGAAAAACATTTTCGCTGGTCAGGGAGTACCTGAAGATGGTATTGAAACATCCTCCAGATTTCAGGCATATCCTGGCAATCACCTTTACACACAAAGCGGCCAACGAGATGAAGGAGCGTGTGATGAATACATTGCGCGACCTTTCTGGCAGCAAAAAACTCCACTTCACCGGCTCCTCTCTCCAGATGCAACACGATCTTATCAACGAGACAGGGTTAGATAGAGAGGAAATTGCGCTGCGCGCCGGAGAAGCATTGTCGCTCATCCTTCACCACTATTCAGAATTTTCCATCGGAACCATCGACAGCTTCTCCCACCGCATTATCCGGGCGTTTGCTCATGATTTTGGGCTTCCGGTCTCCTTTGCCGTGGAGCTGGAGTCCAAGGAACTTCTGACCACTGCCGTGGACCTTCTGCTGGAGCAAGCAGGCAATAATGAAGACCTAACCAGGCTGCTGGTTGGTTTTCTCGAATCACGGATGGAAGAGGACAAAGGATGGAATATTGACCGATTGCTTGTCTCTTTTGCAACAATTCTTCTGGATGAGGAGGGAGAGGCAGAGGTAAAAAAAATAGCCTCTCTTACCATGGAGGATTTTCATACCATCAGCAAACAACTTTTTACGCGTATCCGAAGCATTGAACAACAATTTAAGAATCTGGGTGAGAAAGCGTTGCAATTGATTGACAGGGAAGGGATCCCGGCATCCTCCTTCTATTATGGAAAGACAGGAATTCCGGGATATTTCGGATACCTGGCCCAATCCAGGATGGACAAGCTGGAGGCGAATTTACGTGTTAAAACTACCATGGAAGAGGATAAATGGGTCAGTTCAAAAGCCTCATCTGACGATATCACAGCGATCAGCGCAATTAAGCAGGAGTTGCAGGGGATATACGAAGAGGCTGAGGTGTTAAAGCAAACTCAATCGGGGAGTTACCACCTGGCAAAACTGCTGTCAAAAACCATTTACCCACTTGCCGTATTGAATGAGATCGGACGGGTTCTGGATGGATTTAAACGGCAACAAAACCTGGTTCACATTTCCGAATTCAACAGCCGTATTGCAAAGATCGTAATGCGTGAACCGGTGCCTTTCATCTATGAAAGACTGGGAGAAAAATTTCACCATGTCATGATTGATGAGTTTCAGGATACCTCGAAATTGCAATGGCTCAATTTCGTCCCACTGATGGAGAATGCCCTGGCAGGGGGATACTTCAACCTCGTGGTTGGAGACGGCAAGCAGGCCATTTATCGGTGGAGAAATGGCGATGTTGGCCAGTTTACCTCTTTGCCGTCTCTTCCCGGACGTGAGGAGAGTCAGCTGATCCGCCAGCGTGAGACTCTGTTTCTTCAATTTTTCAAGGAATACAAGTTGGATTCCAATTATCGGTCGTTGCCCGAGATCGTAAATTTTAATAATCAATTTTTTCGATGGCTCTCCCAACATCTTGACGAAGAATTGCAAGGTGTTTACAAAGAGTTGGAGCAAAAATCTGTTTCAGGAAAGGAGGGAGGGTTTGTTCGGATTGAGATCATTGCAGTTGATGAAAGTGACCTGACCTATGTCGAAAAAACGATCAACCGAACCGAGGAGATCATCAACCAGCTGCTGGAAGGAGGATTCGCTCTGCAGGATGTTGCCATTTTATGCAGGACAAACAGGCAGGCAGGCCGGATTGCCCGGGATTTGATCATTCGAGGAATTGATGTGGTTTCTTCCGAGTCGCTTCTCTTGTCATACTCTCCCGGGGTGCGGTTTATCACTGGAATGATTCGCCTGCTCTTTGAGCCTGCTAATACCATCATCCAGGCATCCGTAATAAATTATCTTCTTTTCACAGGAGCACTGCACAAAGAGCAGGAGGATTTTCATACATTATTGACTGGTATTGGAGCTGCCGTACATCCGGGAGATCATTTTTTTAAGATCCTCGCGCGCAACGGATTTATTGTTGACAGAGACTTCCTGTTGGCATTACCTGTTTATGATCTTTGTGAGGTTCTGATCCGTTTCTTTGGAATTAACAAGACCGTTGATCCCTATATTCAATTCTTTCTTGATGCCGTGATAACGTTTACGGATAAAAAGACGCACAGTGCGTCCGACTTTCTCGAGTGGTGGGAACAGCATAAGGGAAACCTTTCAATTGTAGTTCCTGATGGCGTTGATGCTGTTCGGATTATGACAATCCATAAGGCGAAAGGCCTTGAATTCCCGGTTGTTATATACCCATTTGCCGATGAAATATTAAAGAAACCCGGTAAAAATTTTCTTTGGATCGAGATTCCTGAAGAAGAAAAACTGAAACTCAAAACGGCTTTTCTTCCGGTTGAAAAGCAGATGCAGGATACCCGGTATGCTGACATATACAAGGAGGAGATGGTCAAATCACTCCTTGACGTTGTCAATGTGCTTTATGTTGCATTGACGCGTCCCGAAGAGCAACTTTATATCTTAACCGCTCCACCTCCCTCTTCACTGAAGGAGATGAAATCACTCCCGGTTTTTTTTTGCCGGATATCTGCAATCAACCGGGGATTGGGAGGATGAAAAGAGAATTTACGAGTTTGGACAGTTTTCCCCAAAGCGTGGCTCATCCACGAAAGCAAAGGGTGCTATCTGTACCCTGTCTTCGATGCCGTCATCGGATTGGCGAAAATCAATCAGGATCCGACAGAGAGCCCCCGAATACTGGGATATGGAGGATCCATCCGGACGCGTTGATTTTGGAAGCAGAATTCATTCAATTCTTGCTGAGATCAGGGAATCTTCCGAAATTGAAGAGGCGTTGCAGCGTGCCCTGCTTTCGGGGACTTTGTCGCTTCAAGAGGAGAAACAGATCCGGAAAATGCTGAATGAGGTGGTTTTTCATCCTGAACTTGCAAGATATTTTGATGTTGCTGTGACGGTCAAAAATGAGCCTGAGATCCTGGAGATGCAAGGAGAAGCCTCACGCCCCGACCGGGTTGTATTCGATGGGGATGAGGTAGTTGTGATCGATTATAAAACCGGAAGAAAGTCCAGGACCCATCATCAGCAGATCGAACGATATGGGTGTTTGCTTCAGGAGATGGGCTATCAGAACGTCAGGAAATTATTGGTTTACCTTGGGGGAGAGGTTGAGGTGGAGGAGGTGTGAGTTAGGAAAGTAGGAAAGTAGGAAAGAGGAATGAACAAAGAAGAAAATATCTCGTTATTGTTTCTCAACATCTTTGACGAGCGGCCGAAGCGTATTGCCAAGCTTCCCGAATCAGGGTCCAACAGGCTCTATTACAGGATTTATGCGAAGCTGGGAACTGTGATTGGGGTATATAATCCCGACAGGAAGGAGAATGAAGCTTTTCTTTCATTTACACGCACATTTGAAACTCTTGGGTTTCCCGTGCCAAAAATTATTGCTGAGGATCCTGACAATCACTGTTACCTGATTTCGGACCTGGGGGATACGACCCTCTATCTCTTATTGGCAGACCAAAGGAAAGATAAATCTGTATTTCCACCTTCAATCGTTGATATCTACAAGCGGGTGATGAAGATTCTTCCGGCATTCCAGGTACGTGGAGGAGAGGCGATAGATTACGGCAAATGTTATCCCCGTCAAGCATTCGACAGGCAATCGATGCTGTGGGATCTGAACTACTTCAAATATTACTTCCTGAAGCTTGCTCATTTCTCCTTTGACGAGCAATCCCTGGAGGAAGACTTCACTTCGTTTACCACATTTCTGTTGCAGGCTGATGCCGATTATTTTATGTACCGGGATTTCCAGTCGCGCAACATCATGCTCGTTGAGGGAAAGCCATATTTTATTGACTACCAGGGGGGAAGGAAGGGTGCTCTTCAATACGATGTTGCCTCACTGCTGTATGACGCCAAGGCAAATCTGCCTCCTCACATTAGGGAGCAACTGCTGGCATACTACCTTGATGAGTTGGAAATGGTTTTGCCCGGGATCCGGAAAGAGTTCCTGACCTATTTTCCCGGTTTCATCCTGATCCGTATTCTTCAGGCCTTGGGAGCCTACGGCTACAGAGGTTACTATGAAAAAAAGAGCCATTTCCTCCAAAGTGTCCCCTATGCGCTGAATAATCTCCGGAATTTGAGGAATCTGTGGCTCGATAAAAAATTCGGTGTTGAACTCCCAACGTTATTCAGTTTGTTGGATCACCTGATCGCGGATGCCGGATCCCTGATGCCGGATGGCGAAACTCCAAACCCTAAACCCGGAACCCTCCTCGTCACAATCAACAGCTTCTCCTATAAAAAAGGAATCCCTGCTGATCCGACAGAGAACGGGGGAGGGTTTGTGTTCGATTGTCGTGCACTACCCAATCCAGGGAGAATTGAAGCCTACAAGAAACAAACCGGGAAGGATCAAATCGTCATCGATTTCCTCAGGAACAAGCCAGATGTCGACCTCTTTCTGAACCATGTTACTTCACTCGTTGACCAAAGTGTATCCAACTATCTGTCACGGGGATTTAAGCATCTTTTCGTAAATTTTGGCTGCACGGGAGGACAGCATCGATCCGTCTACTGTGCCGAAAAGTTGATGGAGTTTTTGAAGGGGCGGGATGAGATCTTGATTAACCTAAATCATACAAACCTACCCGTGGGGAGGAAGAGGGTAGGGAAGTAGGGAGGTAGGGAAGTAGGGAGGTAGGGAAGTAGGAAATTAGGAAAGAAAATAGCGAACTGCGAACTGCGAACAGCGAACAGCGAACTGCGAACAGCGAACAGCGAACAGCGAACAGCGAACAGCAAATAGCGAATAAATGAAAGCGATGATACTTGCGGCGGGATTGGGAACACGGTTACGGCCGCTCACCGAATCAATGCCTAAGGCGTTGGTAGAGGTTGAAGGAAAACCGTTGCTTCAGCATGCATTGGAGCACGTTAAACGATACGGGATACGAGATGTCATCGTCAATGTGCATCATTTCCCTTCACAGATTCGGGATTTTCTCAGGGCCAATGATAATTTTGGCATTAAGATCTCCATCTCCGATGAGTCGGATGAGTTACTGGAAACCGGTGGCGGACTAAAGAAGGCTTCCTGGTTTTTTAATGATGACAACCCGTTTGTTGTAAGGAATGTCGATATCCTTTCCAACCTTGATCTCCATGCGATGGCCCGAAACCATTCCCTTGAAAAACCGCTGGCTACACTGGCTATCCGCAATCGTAATACCTCCCGGTACTTCCTTTTCAATGATACTAAGAGGTTGTGTGGTTGGGAGAATATTAAAACGGGTGAAAAAAGAGTAAGCCTTGAATGCGAAGAGTTAACGCCTTATGCATTCAGCGGTATACAGATCCTCCAACCTGAGATTTTTTCATTCATAACGGAAACCGGAAGGTTCTCGCTGACAGACCTCTATATCAGACTGGCAGCCTGTCATCTTATTAAGGGATACATGGATAACGCGTTGGAGTGGAGAGATATCGGGAAAATCGAAAATCGAATTAATCGTTAATTTAACCAGATGCCTCCTTTTCTTCAGCAAACCGCGAAATACCTGTATGAAACCTTTGGGGATAATCTTGCCAATGTAGCTGTGGTACTCCCTAACCGGCGTGCTGGGCTTTTTTTGCGAAAATATCTTGCAGGAATGCTTCAAAAAACATCCTGGGCACCGGATTTTTTTTCCATCGAGGAGTTTATTTCTTCTGTATCGGGGCTGAGAGAGGTGGAGCAGGTTCATTGTCTTTTTGAACTCTACAAGGTTCATCAGCGTTTTGAAAAAGAAAAAGCCCAGTCGTTCGATGAATTTCTGAATTGGGGGAATCAACTGCTTTCCGATTTTAATGAGATTGATCGCTATTTGGTTGATCCGGCAACTCTTTTTGCATACCTGGATGAAGTCAGGGCATTAACAGTCTGGAATCCTGATAACGAGCCATTAACGGAGTTTCAACAGAACTACCTGAAATTCTACAACTCACTGCTTTCATACTATTCGGGATTGACGTCGGTGTTGCTTTCAAAGGGTGAAGCTTATCAGGGATTGATGTTCAGGGATGCCTGCCAGAAGATGGAACGTGATGAGGTGAGGATTCCCTGGGAGAAGGTCGTTTTTGCGGGCTTTAATGCACTAACTGCGTCTGAGGAGAAGATCATTGATTTCCTCGTTAAAGAAGGGATTGGTGAGCTGCTGTGGGATGCCGACAGCTATTACCTCGAGGATCCCAAACAGGAGGCTGGTGATTCCCTTCGGAAATGGTTTAGAAAATGGCCCGGGTGGTCGAATCAGTGGATATCTGACGAATTCAAAATTGGTGATAAGGCGCTTGAAGTGATCGGAGTGCCCGATATCATCGGTCAGGTGAAACTAGCTGGTAACTTATTGGAAGAGTGGCACCAACGTGAGTTGCTGAATGAACGGACAGCAGTCATACTCCCCGATGAAAAGCTGCTTCTTCCCTTGCTTAACTCCTTGCCACAAGGACTCGATGCAGTAAATATTACTATGGGTCTCCCATTGAGCCAAACTCCTCTCGCTGATCTCCTGATGCTGGTTTATGAGATGCATCATCATGCCATCAGGATGAGCCCTGGGGCGAAGAAATCTGGGAAATTCTATTTCAGGGATGTAGCGAAGGTGCTTCAGCATCCGTATGTAACCCGCCTGGTTTCAGCCTATTCAGATGGGAACCCTTTTGTTTTTCATGAACTCGTCGAGTCTGTCAAAACTGGTCATAGAACCTTTCTTCAGCAGAAAGATCTTGTAACCGAACAAACGGGGCTCTTTGGTGTCAGTCTTCATTTTCTCGACCTGATGTTTGATACATGGGAAACCCTTGATGGCGCTTTGATTAGCCTTCAAAACCTTGTGGAGGCAATGGTGAATTCTTCTGTTTCTGATACCCCGGCCCCCAAGATCGAGTTGGAATATGCCTATGCAGTAGCACGCATACTTCGGCAACTCAGGCAGTTGATCGATGAACCTTCCGGGTTTCTTACCTGGGACAGCCTTGCAGTGTTTTTAACACAGCTGCTTGAAACTACCATGCTCCCATTTTATGGAGAGCCACTTAAAGGTCTACAGATCATGGGGATGCTGGAGACCCGTACGCTCGATTTTGAACGGGTGATCATCCTCTCCTGCAACGAAGGGATACTGCCTTCGGGGAAAAACATTCAATCTTTTATTCCGTTTGATGTCAGGAAAGATTTTGATCTTCCACTCTACCGCCAGAAAGATGCCGTTTATGCCTATCACTTTTACCGGTTATTGCAGCACTCTTCCCACGTATGGCTGTTATACTGCACTGAACCAGGGCAAATGGGCGGAGGCGATCCAAGCCGTTTTATCAGGCAGATTGAGACAGAGTTGCCATTATACAATCAGTCGATCCGTTTGCATCATGAAGTGCTGGTTACTCCGCTCCTGAGTGGATTGGAGACTCAGGTAATAGAGATCGGAAAGGGAATTTCTGTTCAGGAAAAACTGATTCAAAAAGCCTCAACCGGATTTTCTCCAACATCCCTCAATGCTTTCCGTTCTTGTTCGCTGAGATTCTATTTTTCTGAAGTTGCCGGGTTGAAGGAACCGGAAGAGGAGGAGGGTGATATTGATCCCCGAACACTTGGATCGGCAGTCCATCAAGCACTGCTGAACCTTTATAAACCTTTTGTAGGACGAGTGTTGTCACGGGATGATCTTGCCTCGATGGAACCGCAGATTGATGGTGAAATTACCTCTGCCTTCAGCAATGTTTTCAAAGGAGATAGTCTGAAAACCGGAAAGAATCTCCTGTTGGTGGAGGTTTCCCGGATTATGGTCAGGAAGTTCATCCGGGGAGAAATTCGCATGGTGGAGCAGTTAGCCGCCAATGGGGAGACCCTGACTGTCAGCCTTCTTGAACAGCCACTTTCAAGAACTTTGGTGCTTGAGCTGAACGGATTGGAGACAGGGGTCCGGATTAAGGGGTTTGTGGATCGTGTTGATAAAATTGGTGAGATTACACGCGTGATCGATTACAAGACCGGGAATGTTGATCCGAAAGAGGTTGCCATATCCGACTGGAGCGGATTGATCTCAGACCCGGACCTTGACAAAGGATTTCAATTGCTGACCTACACGTGGCTTCTCGCCGGTCGTCGCCAGGAGAGGTATTATCAGGCCGGTATTATCTCCCTGAAGAAACAGGCCGCGGGATTTGTAACGGTCACTGTGCCCGACGAACAGGGAACTCCAAAATCCCCTGTGATAGGGAATTATGAGATTGGCAAAATGGAAGAGGTTTTACGTGGGATTCTTGTTGATATTTTCGACCAGAACCAACCCTTTCGTCAAACGCAGGAGGAAGAAAGATGTAGTTACTGTCCCTATGTTTCTATTTGTGGTCGCTAAAGTCGGATTCTGAAAAAACAACAGCTTCGTAGGTGTAAAGTTCAGCATCTTTCCACCCATTCCAGCCTAACCCGGCCTTATCCCGGGAACAATGTCCCAGGAATTCCTCCTTTGTCCACCCGGTTTCAGTGGCAACTTGTGGAAGAAATGTGCCTACAGCATTCCCTTTCTTGATGTAGATGCCATCTCTCCCCAATTCGAGCTCATCCAATCCGGCTATGCGTTTCATGGGTGACAGAACTGAGATCTCAATCTCCAGCTCATCAATCTCATTGGACTGAACAGGTGAGAATCTGTAATCCTGGGTGGCACTGGCGATCGCCATCTCCTGTATTACTTTATACAATGGGATGTTTGCGGTGAACCTTCCGATACAGCCCCGCAGTGAACCTCCCTTTTTAAGGGTCACAAAAGCTCCTGCTTGAAGCTTCAGGTTTTCGGAGAAAAGCGTTGGATCAATTTCTGGGCTCTTTTTGTTCCTGATATATCCGTTAACTGTACTCCTGGCAATCTTCAATAGCTGAATCTTCTCAGGGTCGGATAACGAAAACCCTGATCTTCCCATACCCTCAGAACTCTTTCTGGTCACTGTGATCGCCCAGTATCCCACCACCTGGTTTTTGTCCCCATAGTTCGAATCTCCAGAGTTCTGGTAGAAGAGTGGCACATAGGTATAATTCTGATTCCCAGATGTCAGGTTTAACAGGGTTAGTACCGATGTCCACCCGCAGCAATTGGTTGCCAGGTTGGGAATTTTTTTTCGTTTATAGTCGTTGAGAAACGATGTAAAGATCTCAGGATCATTGGTAACGATGGCATCGCAGGTGGCTTTGTCTGCAGTTTGAGCCTCTTCGTAGTTGGGGTAATGAGCAAAATCACTACTGAACACAAAAAGGTTTCGGTCGTTGAACCATGGCTTCAGGGCTTCAGCAATCTTCTGGCAGGTTTCGGCCGACTGAGTCCCCAACACAATTGGAACCAATTTAAATGGTTGTTTCAGATGCACCTGCAAAAATGGAACCTGCACCTCCAGACTGTGTTCGTACTTATCGGCTTCGGGATGAAAAATGAATAGCGGACTCTGCGCAATCAGTTGGTTGGCAAGGTCGATGTTTACTGGCACTGTGCCGAGTGGGGTTATATAATCACCCTGGTTATAGATGGAGGCTCCCGAAAAGGCTACCTGGTGACTGGAAGCAATGACGAAAACGTTGTCGAATGTAGTGTTGGGGTCAACCTGGTTAAAGGCATTTGCAGCAACCTGACCAGAAAATACGTAACCGGCATGTGGTGAGACGATTGCTGCAATTTGTTCCCCTTTTCGGGGAATCGCTTCCGAAAAGAAGCCTGTTATCACTGACCGGAGCTCTTTGGGATTGTCAGAATAGAATCTTCCGGCCGCTACCGGCTTCCGGTCTTTTTTTTGGGATGATCCATCCTGACTCTGGGATGAGCATCCAAGTTGTGAACCAAACATAAATATTGTTAACAAAATGAATGTAAAGCGGGTTGTATGCATTATTTTTGAAATAAAACAAAGGTAAAGGTACAACATGTACAAGAGATTTGCAATCTTCTCTGCCTTGTTTGGTCTGGGATTTATCTCTATTGCTACCCAGATTTATCTGCTGCGTGAATTCCTGTACGTTTTCCAGGGAAATGAGCTTGTTTTTGGCATTGTTCTCACTACCTGGATGCTGATCAGTGGGTTTGGCGCATTTATTGGACGTTTTGCCCAGCAGATAAAAGACCGGGAACCCTTTTTTCTTTTCCTGATGATACTGCTTGCAGTAATCCCTGTTCTCACGATCGTGAAGTTGGATGTATGGCGTTGCGTTGTTTTTCCAACGGGAAGCATGGTGGGGTTACGGGAGATTTTTTACTCTTCACTCCTGCTTCAAACACCTGTTTGCTTTCTGAGTGGTTTCCTGTTTACGGCCTTAACGGCTATTCTCCCGCGAAAGCCCGGGCAAAATCCGCTGGGTGGTGCTTATGCCATGGAGTCGCTGGGAAGTTTAATTGCCGGTGGTTTGATCAATTTCATTTTCCTCTGGACGATAGGTTCTTTTCCAGCGATGAATATCATTTCTGCTGTATTCCTTGGCAGTGTCATCCTCTATGCATTCTCACAGCCAACGCTGATCCCGAAGATCATGGTTCCGGTTATCGCCGGAGGTGTTCTGTTTGGCCTCTATTCAGTCTCCTTTTCATCTTTCAGCCTCTCCCTGCTATTCGAGGATCAGGAGGTTGTTGTCGACAGGGAGACTCCATACGGCAGGGTAATCGTTACGCAGCAGAGCGGACAGCACAATGTCTATGAAAATGGGATTCTTCTTTTCAGTTCGGGGAATGTCATCCGCGATGAGGAGTCGGTCCATTTTGCGATGGTGCAGCATGATAACCCGCAGCGGATCTTACTGGTTTCGGGGGGATTGAGTGGGGCCATCCCCGAAATTCTGAAATATCGCCCCGAACGGGTTGATTACGTAGAACTCAATCCGGCGCTGATTGGAATAACGACTACACTGGGCGGGGAGATCCCCGATGCTTCAGTAAGGTATATCACGGCTGATGCCAGGAGGTATATTACTCATTGTGACAGCCTCTACGATGTGGTACTGATCAACCTGCCCGAACCGTCTACTCTGCAGCTGAACCGTTATTATACCGATGAGTTTTTTGCTGCAATCAGAAAGAGAATGGATTCTGCGGGTGTTTTGTCTCTTTCGATGCCAACCGGATCAGATTATGTGAGCGATGAGGCGGGAAAACTAAATTCATCGATATATTATACCCTGAAGAACCACTATCGGCATGTGCTCATTCTGCCCTCCGGCCAAAACTACTTCCTTGCATCTGATGATTCGCTAAGCCTGGCAATCCCATCCATGATCACACGTAAGGGAGTCCATACAGACTATGTCAATCCATACTATTTCGATGAACACCTGCTGACCGACCGGTGTCGGTTCGTTATGTCGAAACTAACGGAAGAGAGTGGCATAAACTATGATTTTCATCCCGTTGCCTACTTCTACCAGCAGGCCTACTGGCTGAGCTATTTCAGGCAGAACTATGCCCTCATTGGGGGAATGATCCTGATGCTGCTCGTATTCTCCTTTCTGGTTGCAGACCGGGTCAATGTGGGCGTATTTGCTGCCGGATTCACCGCCTCTTCCACCGAGATCATTCTCTTGTTGGGATTTCAGATCCTGTTTGGCTACGTTTACCAGGCACTGGGAGTTCTGATCATGATCTTTATGCTGGGACTCGCTCTCGGCGCCGCCTCCCGGAAAAACCTTTTCAAATCAAACCATCCCAGGAGTTACCTCCTTATTCAATTAGTGATGGCAGGAGTCGTAATTCTGATCCTTTTATTTATATCATTGGTCCCTTTTCTGGAACTCCCGGATGCCATTGTTTTTGCAGCTTTTATCATTTTTGTGCTTGGAATTTCCTTTCTAACCGGACTTGTATTTTCCTTTGCAGCCTTCATCTCTAAAGGAGGAATAGATAAAGTGGCAGCCTCCAACTATGCCATTGATCTCTATGGCTCAGCACTCGGGGCTCTCCTTACAACTGTCGTCCTGCTTCCCCTGATGGGTATCAAGATGACCTTGGTTATGCTGGCTGTGTTGAACACGGCTTCAGCAGCCTGGTATTTTGGCAGCGGGAGGAGGCAAGAGGTGATGAGGTGATGAATTGCCGTCGGCTTTAGCCGACGGGTACAGAGGGCGAGATAACATCGGGCTTCAGCCCAAAAAATTAAGCGAAAAGCAAAAATGCAGGAATATGCTCGTGAGGTTGTGCAGAATTTTGTGTAACCTCCGACTGCGTTTTTTCAGTAACTTTGATCAGGTCAATATGAGCCGAAAGATCTCAAAACGGGAATTTCTTCGCCGCAGCCTTTGGTGTGCCGGTGGTGCTGCCTTAGGATTGAAATCGGCAGAGGTGTTGGCAAAACTATCAGGTATGAATCATGAAACTGTAAATCAGGATGGTGGCTTTGGCCGTTTCAGCAAAGAGTCGCCATATGGCATTGTAACTCCCAAAGGCGTAAGGTGCCTGATCTGCCCAAACCAGTGTACACTCACTGAAGGTAATGAGAGCCTGTGCCGGACGAAAGTGGCAAAGGATGGGAAGCTTTACACGCTGGCCTATGGCAACCCCTGCTCCATTCACGTGGACCCGATCGAAAAAAAACCACTGTTTCATTTTTATCCTTCATCGAAGAGTTTCTCCGTGGCCATTGCCGGATGCACCCTGGCATGCCTTAATTGCCAGAACTGGGAGATCTCGCAGGTGGGTCCGCGCGAAACCCGTAATTACGATCTCTTCCCGGAAGCCCTGGTAGACAAAGCGGCTGCCAGTGGCGCTATTTCAATTGCTTATACATACTCAGAACCCGTTGCATTTTACGAATACATGTACGATTCGGCCAAACTCGCCCGAAAGAGGGGCCTTAAAAATGTTCTGGTCTCAAACGGCTACATCAATGAAAAGCCTTTGCGGGAGCTGGCTCCTTACATCGATGGCGCCAACATCAACCTCAAATCATTCTCCGAAGAGATCTATCAGAATCTGAACGGCGGACATCTCGCACCTATTCTGAGAACCTTGAAAATTTTGCATGAAATGGGTGTCTGGCTGGAGATCACCAACCTGATCGTTCCTGGCTGGACCGACAAACCTGAAATGATTAGGGAGATGTGTTCCTGGCTCGTAAACAATGGGCTCGAAGACTGTCCGCTCCATTTCAGCCGTTTCTTCCCCCTATACCAACTGACGAACCTTCCGTTCACCCCCCTGGCGATCCTTGAAGAGGCTCACGACATTGCAAAAAAAGCTGGTTTAAAGTACGTTTACATCGGCAATGTTCCCAACCACAAAACCGAGAACACCTACTGCCCTAAATGCAACAATGTTGTTCTGGAACGAAAAGGTTTTTCGATACTTGCAACAAACCTGAAGGAGGGGAAGTGTGGGTTTTGTGGAATGAGGATCGAAGGGAGATGGGGGTAGGGAAATTGGAAATTAGGGAATTAGGAAAGTAGGAAATTAGGAAAGTAGGAAATTAAGGGGAGGTGCTTAGGATTCAATGTGCTTCTTTTGGTCCAACCGTTTTTATGAAGTTGTTTATAGAGGCACATTCAAATTCAATTAAGTTATATAGTCTTTTATACTCTTCTTCATTGAGTCTCCCTCGATTGTAGAGTTTTTTTATCCAGGTTTTAGTTTCAAATGCAGAGCCTCTAGCATAAAAATAAAACATTCGTGATTCGCGATAATGGAATCTCCCGTAACCTTCGCTGATATTCGCTGCAATTGAGTCTGATGACTTCACGATTTGTTTCCCAATAGTTTCTTTTGTAAAATAATCCAATGGCTTGACTATTTTCCAGATTTCTTCACCAATCTCCATGGCAACCTGATAAATCTTCAGTTCTTCCAATTTCATCCTCGTCCCCTGCCTCAATTTTTTATTTTCCTAATTCCCTATTTTCCTAATTTCCTATTTTCCTAATTCCCAACACAATCGGCAAATGATCCGAAAACCCTCCCTTATACCTCGGTCCCAGGTAGGTTCGTTTGGGTTTTGAGTCAAGGTATTTCAGGTCGTCTTCCATTAAAAATGCTGGTTTGAAAATCTGTACACTGCCTGGATCAACCTGAAGCGGATGTTGTTTGTCGAGGAGCGAGCCGGAGACAATGAACTGATCGAGCAATCCCCAATGTTCTCTGAATTTATGGCTACCCTCTTTATTTAACAATAGGTACATCATGTTAACCAGGTCGTCTGGCTTCAGGTCTCCAGCACCCAGTCGCGCTTTCAAAATGGTATGCAGGCTTTCGTTTTCAGGCTCATCATTGAAGTCGCCCATTATTAAAATTAAAGGGTGATGAGGTGATGGAGTGACGAGGTGATGAGGTTCAGATGATTGGCTATCAGTCTGAGAGATCTGAATAATAGAATCTACCTTTGCCCTTAATACCGATGCCACAAAATTCCGCCTCGGCGCTGAAGCCGCCTCCCCTCCACGTCTCGAAGGCCAGTGGTTTACAAAAAGATGGATGGTATCTGAATCTGGAAGAACCCCTTTGACATACAGGATCTCCCGGGTTGTTGCAGTTGTGTCAAAAGGGAACCGGATTGTAATCCATTCAGTAACTATGGGAACGAATCTCTCGGAACGGAAGAGCAGGGCTACATCGATCCCCCGACTGTCGGGGGAGTTCCGGTGGATTATCCGGTATGCAAATGGCTTCAGAGGAGAATTGTAGACAAGTTTATTCAGTACATAGCGGTTCTCAATTTCACACATGCCAACAATGACAGGAGGGTCCCACTCCCCGGCTGCAAGGATAGTCTTGGCCACATGCGAGAGTTTTGTCTGAAGTTTTGTATAGTTCCAGTGCATTGCTCCGCTGCCGGTAAACTCTTCATCTGAATAAAGAGTGTCATCCCTGGTGTCGAATAGGTTTTCAACATTCCAGAAAAGAATGCTGACATTTTGACCCGAATTCTGACAGCTATCGGCTGTGGCACAATTTTCGGTGGGGGGTACGCAACGTAGTGGAAAAAGCAGATGACTTGAGAATAACACAATCATCAGCTGGAATCCGGCCAGATTGAATAGATGACTCATTTTTTTTCTGTTAATCAGGAAAAGAGTGAAAAGGTTATATGTTGGCCACCAAAATTGTTAACGAATCTTTAACAATGTTGTTAACAGTTTTTAACAGAAGGGTTGCACTTTCGGGTGAGGAAGTCCGTTTAGCTAACAAATAAAATATTGCAGATATGAAAAAAATTGCAGCACTGTTTCTGGTGGCCCTTGCAGGAGGAGCTGTAGCCTTGGGCCTATTTATTGTGCTAGAGAACAAAGTTCCGTTATATAGTGATATCCCTGTGTCGGTCCCGGTGACACAGACCAGCTATTCGGCATCCGCTCCAATGAACCTTCCCGATTTTGAAGCAGCGGCAGACCTTACCGTACATGCGGTTGTGCACATTAAAACACAGTTTCAGCGGAAAAGTATGGTATATGACGATTTCTTTGAGTTTTTCGACCTGCGCAAAGGAACTCCGAGAGAACAGGTCTTTCCTTATGAGGCAATGGGCTCGGGAGTCATTATCTCTCCTGAGGGGTACATTGTAACAAACAACCATGTTGTTCAGGATGCCAATGAGATCCTGGTAACATTAAACGATCGCAGAGTATACCAGGCTACGATTGTTGGCACCGATCCGAGTACCGACATTGCCCTGATAAAGATTGATCAGGCAAACCTCCCGTTCCTTTCTTACGGCAATTCAGATGACGTAAAGGTAGGGGAGTGGGTTCTCGCAGTGGGGAATCCATTTAACCTGACATCCACGGTTACTGCTGGTATTGTAAGTGCCAAGGCCAGGAATATCAATATTTTAGGATCACAGGGGGCGATTGAATCTTTTATCCAGACTGATGCTGCCGTTAACCCCGGAAACAGTGGAGGGGCATTGGTAAATACACGTGGAGAACTTATCGGAATCAATGCAGCCATTGCCAGCGGGACAGGATACTATCAGGGGTATTCATTTGCTATTCCGGCGAACATTGCACGAAAGGTGGTTGATGACCTGATGAAATATGGCAGGATTCAGCGAGCCTATTTTGGAATCTATTACAGGGAAATTGATGACCAGATGGCGAAGGAAAAGGGATTGGATAGTCCGAAAGGGATCTATATTGAAGATCTGGTTGAAGGTGGTTCTGCAGCAAAAGGAGGAATCAAAAAGGGAGATATTATCCTCCAGCTTGGAAATTCGACTGTCAACCGGAAATCAGAACTCACCGAGTTCATGGGCCAGCATAGTCCGGGCGATCATGTCGCAGTCAAAATCTGGAGAAACGGGAAGATGGAGGAGATGACTATAACACTCCAAAGTGAAGAGTCAGCACAGGCTCTTGTGCAAGGCGATCAAGTAATTATTCATGGGGCTACTTTTGAACCGCTCGCGGAAGCCGAAAAACGGAAGTTCAGACTTAATTACGGATTCCAGGTTACGCACCTGAATGGGGGCAAATTAAGAGATGCCGGCATCCGGGAAGGTTTTATCCTCCTCGGTATTGATCGTGAACCAATCCGGTCACTAACAGAGTTAAAGAAGGCTTTGTCGGGAAGAAGCGGGGGTGTTTTGCTGGAAGGATTATATCCAAATGGGTTGAAAGCATATTATGGCATTGGGTTGTAAAAAATTTAGAAGAAGTTTAAATAAATAGTTGGAAATCCCGTTATAAAGTTGTAACTTGAGGGTGTTATGCGACAGTTAAAAATATCGAAATCAATTACCAACCGGGAAACCGCCTCGCTCGATAAATATTTGCAGGATATCGGGAAAGAGGAGTTGATCACGGCTGACGAGGAGGTTCTCCTCGCTCAGCGGATCAAGCAGGGTGACCAGGTCGCACTGGAAAAGCTTTGTAAAGCCAATCTCCGGTTTGTGGTTTCGGTAGCCAAGCAATATCAAAACCAGGGACTCAGTCTTCCCGATCTGATTAACGAGGGCAATCTGGGCCTGATTAAAGCTGCACGTCGCTTTGATGAGACCCGTGGGTTTAAATTCATATCCTATGCCGTATGGTGGATTCGACAATCAATTCTTCAGGCCCTGGCCGAACAGGCCAGGATTGTTAGGTTGCCGTTGAATCAGGTGGGCTCGCTGAGTAAATTAAACAAGATGTCTTCCCGGTTGGAGCAGGTTTATGAACGTCCCCCTTCGGCAGATGAGATTGCCCGGGAGATGGATATTCCCGAGCACAAGGTTCGCGAAACGATGAAAATGGGAACGCGTACCCTGTCCATGGATGCACCGCTTGATCAGGATGATGAGATAAAGTTTTTAGATCTCTTTGTGTCTGATGATACTCCCGGAACAGATAATCTTTTGTTGCAGGAATCCCTTTCGCACGAGATTCAACGGTCCCTTTCCACCCTCACAGAGAAGGAGCGTGAAATCATCAATATGTTTTACGGTATTGGCTACCCGCACAATTATACCTTGGAAGAGATTGGTGCCATGTTTGACCTCACCCGCGAACGTGTGAGGCAGATCAAAGAGAAGGCTATCCGACGCCTGAAGCACTCTTCACGGAGTACCCTGCTGAAGACATACCTGGGATGATAAATCTAAAGGATTAATTCAGGTAATAAAATTTTTCAGAAAAATTTCGTAAAGCTGCAGGATTAAAAAAAGATCTTTATCTTTGCCTCAAATTCCATTGTGAATGATTGAACAACGCAAACGGCACTTTCTGATTTTCCTGCCAATCTGGATAATCCCTGTGTTCCTGATTACCTTCGGGTCGTTGATCAATTTTCACCAGAACAAGATCTGGGGCAAACAATTGCTCCCATATTCGTTCGTTACCCCGAGAGATAAAGCCAAGATCGTCAAAATCCAGGATGTTAAGAATCAGATAACTGATTTTATCCCATTCGATACTCCGGATGAGACTGCTCTTTATCAGCCAATAATCCAAACCACACCTGTTTTCATGTCAGAAGAGACCGGATTCCGGTTTTTAATGGCATCCGGCCTCCGGGCTCCCCCGTTAGCATAACGTTCCTGCTGTTTCATTTCCTGTTCCGTTGATAACAATTGTCTGTTATTCAGGAATTCACGGTTGAAACCAAATTCAATTATTATTTCTTAACAAGTCATGCGTCATGAAAAAATATCTATTCTCTATCACGAACGGTCTGATCCTGATTCTCTTTGGATTCTCAGGGATCGCACAAATCCCGATGTATCCGGAAACAGTTTCAATGGGACAAGGATATGCCAACGAAGTTTACTATCAGTTCTCAACAGGAAATAAGACTGAAACCCCACGAAATACATGGGATATCTCCTTCAGAACCATGGTCATGAGTTCAAGTATCCAAACAAATGACGGAGCAAATGTCACCCTGTGGTCATACCCCTATGCCGATACTTCCGGATGGGGGACTGTTGATACATTTGGTTTGTCAACCTGGATTCCGATGTATAACGACCCCAATGACTGGGAAAATGGCGCCTTCAATCGGTATGCCACAACCCACCCTGATTACGGATGGGGTAAATACAATGATGTAACCCACAATCTGACAGGTGATTCCTTATTCATTATCCAGCTTCGCGATGGGAGTTTCAGGAAACTTTGGATCATCAGGAAAATTTCCATTGACAGAACCTACTATTTCAGGTATGCTAATCTGGATGGTTCAGATCTCCAGGAAATTATGCTCGATTGTACCCCATATGCGACTGAAGATTTTGTCGGGTTCAACATGCAGACAAACCTTCCTGTTGAGTACCAGCCTGCAAAAACAACATGGGACATTCTCTTTACCAAATACATGTCGATCCAGCCCGGCGGCGAACCATACCCTGTTACAGGTGTATTGACTAACCCTGACACCTATACGAAAAAGTATTATCCTGTGGATCCTGAATACAACGACTGGGAAGTCGCTCCATGGGACAGCAGCCGCTCCAATATTGGCTGGGACTGGAAAACATTCGATATGTCATCAATGACTTACCAGGTGAATGATTCCATGGTATTTTATGTGAAGGATCAGCTTTCTGAGGCCTATCGTCTGAAATTTACTGCTTTCGAAGGATCTTCTACCGGAAACATCGACTTTGGTAAAGCAAGGGTCTTCTCAAGCGGGATTGGCGATGATAAGCATTCGAACGTAAAAATTACTCTTTTCCCAAACCCGGCTACCGAAATCATCCAGATTGAAATCGAAAAATTAAAACCTATAAATGAAGGAGTTTCCATTGCAATTCTCGACTTTACAGGAAAGACTATCCTGACCGAGCAACTTTCATCCGGACATACACATCATACGTTGAATATTCAATCTCTCTCTCCCGGAGTTTATCTTTTAAAGGTGACTTCCGGAAATAATTTCTCTCTCAATAAATTTATCAAACAGTAAGCATGAGTCAAAGGCACTTAGGTATAGGCGTCTTTTGGTTTTTGTTTGTTTACCTGCTGACCGGGGAGCAATCCCTTGGTCAGCAGGCTTTTATTACTGTGCTTGATCAGAAAAGCAGAGAGCCAGTTGCCTTCGCTCATATTTGTTTTGAAGGGCTGAAGAGCGGAACCCCGAAATATTGCGCGACTTCATTCGAAGGGAAGGCCTTGAATGATATTAAAGAGAAATCGAAGTTGGCGATCTCGTTCGTTGGATACAAAACCTATTACGATACAATCAGTCCGGGTGAATCAAAAGAGATTCATCTGCAGCCTACGGTACTAAACATGGATGAGTTGGTTGTAACGGCTCAATATACGCCAGAACGGGCCGACAAGTCAATCTATAAGGTGTCGGTGATCAACTCCCGCCAGATTGAGCTCAAAGCGGCTGTAAACATGGCCGACCTGCTGAAAAACGAAGTAAGCATGAATGTCAGGCAGGATGGTGTACTTGGAACAAGTCTCAACATTCAGGGACTTTCAGGCGAAAACGTTAAGTTTCTGATGGATGGGGTTCCTATGATCGGCAGGATGAACGGAAATTTTGACCTTAACCAGATCAATCTGAATAATGTTGACCATATTGAGGTGATTGAAGGGCCGATGTCAGTCATATACGGAAGCAATGCCCTTGCCGGTGTGGTCAATATTATTACAAAAGAGAATAAATCGGCCAACCTGAGCACCGTTGCCAATGCATACATGGAGTCGGTAGGAACCTATAATTTCGATGGAAGTGTTGCCATGAAGCTGGACAGACACACCTTCGGTATTGCCGGAGGCAGAAATTTTTTCGGGGGTTATTCCCCTCCTTCCGACACCGGACGCTCACTGGTATTTAAACCCCGGCGTCAGTACTTCGCTGATGGTTACTATGCATATACCTTCAAAAAGATAAAGGTGAAGATTGGAGGAGATTACTTCAATGAATTGCTTCAGGATAAAGGGAATCTTCAGCCGCCCTATTATGAGAAGGCCTTTGACTCCTATTTCACAACTGTCCGATACAATGCAAGGGTTGACCTGAACTGGCATCTCTGGAGATCTCACGTGTTTAATCTCATTGCCTCCTATTCAGCCTATAACCGGTACAAAGAGACATTTCTGAAAGACCTGACGACATTAACAGAGGTCCAAACAGAAGATCCTGAGCAACAGGATACCACGAATATGAGAACATACATGGGGCGGATGACCATTGCAAAAAACAATCCTGATAAAAAATTTAATTACCAGTTGGGCATTGATCTCAACTACGAGACAGGAACTGGTAAACGAATCCTTGATAATGAGCAGGCAATTGGTGATTATGCCGTCTTTTTTAGTTTGAAGTGGGATCCAGTGAAAGTTCTCTCTTTTCAGCCTGGCATCCGGTTTATCTATAATACCAAATACGATGCCCCATTGGTATATGCCCTCAGTGGTAAATGGGATATCATGGAACCACTCTCGCTGCGGGCTTCCTACTCAAGAGGCTTCCGGGCACCTTCCATCAAGGAACTCTACCTCTTTTTCAAGGATGTCAACCATAACATCCAGGGAAACCCCGACCTTAAAGCAGAGACATCCAACAATGTAAATCTCTCGTTAAAATATGCGGAAGAAAAGAGAAAGACAGCATATGAAATCGAAGTGGGTGGATTTTACAACGCATTGCAAAATATTATCACGCTGGCACAGGTCCCCGGAGCAGGGAACGATCTCACATACACCTATGTTAATCTCGACCGGTATAAAACAACCGGAGGACAATTGAATGCTGCATTTTCGCTTTACCCTTCGTTTAAGATCTCGGCCGGACTTGCCATTACAGGCATCAATGTGGAGATGGCTGACGGGACATCCACAAATGGATTTAAATTTTCGACCGACATTAACACCAATGCATCGTACCGGTTTGTTAAGCCGGATCTTACTTTTGCGCTCCTTTATAAATACACGGGAAAGAAACCACAACCCTATTTAGATTCGGATACGCTCTCCCTGGGATACATTGATGGGTACAACACAATGGATTTTACTGTTACAAAGGGGTTTTGGAAGAACAGAATCCGGCTCTCATGCGGTTTAAAGAATATCTTTAACAACCAGATGATCCCCTCTACAGGATTGGGAGGGGGAGGTCATGCTGGTGGCGGAGGAGAAGGAGTGGCTATCGGGTATGGCAGGACCGCGTTTTTCCGTTTTTCATTCAATTTTAATCAATACAAATGATACGTTTGAACTCTGTTTGGTCACACTTTTTTTTACTGATAATGCTGTTAACGGGGTGTTTCAAAGAAGATGAGATCGTTGCGCCCCATCCGCGCGGTGATGCGAAAAGCGATACCATTGCAATGACTTCTACCTACAAATACCAGGTTTACTATAATCTTGATTCAACAGGCACTGTGAGTACCAACCTGAAGATGGAAAGCGACCTGGCTTTTGAGTGCAGTGCGGATGGATGGCATATTTTATTGAATACAGCAAGCTTCATGTATGCTGCTGATCTTGGCCTTATGCCGTTTGGGATACCGCAGGATACTGTCGGAGTAACATGGTGGTTCGATCGTTCCGACGGGAATCCCGATTCCACGGCCATCGGCATCTGGTTCGACGTTACTTCTGATGGCGATACAATTTCAAATCAACACGTATATGCGATCAACCGTGGGCTTGATGATCTGGGAAACCCTCTGGGATTTATGCAGGTCATCTTTGACAGCCTGAAAAATGGTAGCTTTTATTTTCGTTTCGCCCCATTGCTTGGAGGCGAGACTGTTTTTGCAACGGTTCCCAAAGACCCTGCGGTGAATTACCTCTATTTCAGTTTTGATGAAGGAGGAACCATTCGGAACCTGGAACCTCAAAAAACAGACTGGGATTTGTTGTTTACTCAATATACCACACTACTTTTCACAGATATCGGAGAGGCATATCCCTACCTGGTAACAGGAGTGCTTGTAAACAGGAATGGAGTAGAAGTAGCCAAAGATTCACTCAATGATTTCTCAACGATCACCTTCGACATGGCCCAGCAATTGAATTACTCTTCTAACCTGGATGCCATCGGATACGATTGGAAATACTACAATTTTGAGGCAGGAAGCTATACTGTTACACTGGGAGTCTCCTATGTGATCCGCAACCATAGTGGCTTTTATTACAAACTCAGGTTTGTCGGTTTCTATAACGACCTGGGACAAAAAGGATATCCGGCGATAGAGTACCAGCGACTTTAGAAGGTCACGAGGTCATTTCACCATTTAATCTCTATCCTCTGCCTCAAATCCGGATGCAAACTCAGCGCCACAGGGCAGTTTCGCGTGATGTGTTCGATTATTCGTTTGTGTTGGTCCGTATATTCTTTTCCGTGAAAATCGAGTTCTACGACAATCTCGCCGATCCTGCGTGGATTATCAGCCATGATTTTTGTGACTTCCCATGTTAGCCCTTCAAGGTCAAAGCCATATTCCCGAGCCGAGATGCCCATGATGGTTACCATACAACTTCCAAGAGCTGTGGCAACAAGATCGGTAGGAGAGAAATACTCTCCCTTTCCCTGATTGTCTGTCGGGGCATCAGTGATCAGATTGGTGCCCGATTGAAGATGGGTGCACTCCGTCCGGAGATCCCCAAGATATTTGCTTGTTACTGTTGGCATAGAACAACTTTCGATTAAGTCGATTTACAATAAACGATTATTTTTCTCAGCATTCTCCCTGCCTCACTACCTGAATCCCATCGCAGCATACCCAACCCAATGCTTGATAGTAGCCGGCGCTGTTACACCCATCCCCAGATCTTCGACCGGCAGGATAGCATGGTCTATGGAGGTGGAGTACCCGATCAGTGTTCCGGCCGGGGGGTAAGCCTTGGTATGCTGTTGCAGATAAAAGGCAGTGAGAAGTCCGAACGGAACCGAATACCTTCCGCACCAGGTCCACTTGTATGTTCTGAAATTGGTATCCTGAACTGTATATTTTGCAAACCGGCGGATTTGCATCTTCACGATGCCGCCGGTAAGGCTATTGGCAATGATCTCCTGCTCGTGAGCTATTGCCTTCTTGTACCCCTCCTGATCGCAGCCGTAGGGAGCCAGATCTTTTCCACCCCAATCTTCACACCCATAGTGGACGGCATCATTGGAGATAACAATGGCAATATCTTTCATCCAATCAAGATCCTCAGTATCCATCATCTTGGAGATCGCCCAGGCCAGTGAACCTGCAAGTCCTTCCATCTTCTCCATCGACATGGCAGGCACAAGAATCGGAACGATCTCCACGCTGGGGTTGTAATACTGGAGGAATGGGACTAATGCTTCAAGGCTATGCTCAATATCCTGGAGACTGTCGTGGATAATATATTCACTTTTTGGAAGCTGGTTGGTAATCTTATCCCGCAACCCAGAAACTTTTACCGGTCCATATGGTGCCTGCCAGGATTCATGTGAATCAAAAACCATTTTATCCTCTATCCCGAATAGCCTTGCTTTGTGTGCCACTCCAAGCAGGATGACAACAGGCGCTTTGATGTTCTGCAGTACCATGGGATACATCCATCCTGCATAGGCATAATCGTCGTGAGGACAAATTGCCAATTTCCAGATGGACTTTTTCGTGATCTTCTTTTGAGATAGAGCAAGGCTGATCTGCTTTCCAAACTGGCGATTGATTCGTGCCATTATGGAATCCATCTGCCATGCCTGGGTGGCAAAACCAATCGTGTCGACTGGTACCCTGATGCCGCCTCGTTGGGCATTTAACGCGATTACGGGGACGCAGAGCAAGGCGATCATTAATGGCAGAAAACAGCGGATTTGAAATTTTTGACGAAACATCGGAGTCTTTGATTTGCGTCAAAGATAATGGTTTTCCGCTCAAATCAGTACCTTTGCTCTCATGTTTGATTCAACCCCACAAGAGATTCCATTCATTCTCAAGAACCAGCCAAACTTCCGCAGTATCGGAGGGATTCCAACGACGGACGGGCGAATCGTCAAGTCAGGATTACTCTATCGAAGTGGGGACCTTTCACGGCTTGATGATGAGGATATATTAAAGATAGAAGAAATCGGCATCCGGATGATCATTGATTTTCGATCCGACCGGGAACTGATCAACTATCCCACTCCCCAAATTGCGACTGTGCAGGAGAACAAACGGATAACAATTGTAGATTCGGCAAGAGATACAGCAGAGCAGATGCTCAAGGATCATGATGTTACCGGACTCGAGACTATTCTTGTCAAGGATTATCGACGGATGGTACGAGATCATCAGGACGACTTCCGGGAGTTTTTCAGGGTACTTGCCAGTACTGACAACCTGCCGGTGATGTTCCATTGTGCTGCCGGGAAAGATCGAACAGGTCTTACTTCTTACCTGTTGTTGATTGCGTTGGGTGTTTCTGTGGAAGATGCCAGGAAAGACTACTTTCTTTCCAACTCTTACCTGAAGCATGAATTGGGAAAGATTATCGTTAAAATTAAAGATGCGGGAAATCCGAATGCTGAAATCATTCGCCCTCTGATGGAGGTGAGAGCCGAATATCTTGATGCAGCGCTGGAGGAGATTGAACTTCAGTTTCACTCGGTGAATAACTTTCTCACTGATATCCTTCATGTCGACTTACTCGAGCTCAGAAACAAGTATCTCAACTAATTTTTTATGATCTTTGTCTCTTACTGTCTTTGTGGTGAATAGGAATTTTGGCCTTTTAAGTTTATTGGTATTTCTCTGTTGGATTCATCTTGCAGCACATGCCGGATCCCGGAATGATTCAACGTATACTGATTCAGTTGTCACCATCCGCATCTCATTCGTCGGCGACATCATGTGCCACACACCGCAGCTTGAAAATGCACGGGTTGGGAAAGACAGTTTCGACTTTAACCCCTCGTTCGCTGAGGTAAGGAGGTGGCTTGAAGATGATGACCTCACCATCGGGAATTTTGAAACGGTTTGCGCCGGTGCAGGGAAGGCATATACTGGATATCCGGCTTTCAATACACCTGATGAGATCGTTACTGCATTGAAGGATAACGGGTTCGACTTTCTCGTAACGGCAAACAACCACTCGATGGATATGCACGAGAAGGGGTTGTTGCGTACCATAGGGGTAATCGATTCCGTTGGACTGGGTCGTACAGGAACATTCAATTCTCAAACCGATCACGATTCAGTAAGAGTCATACATTTAAAGGGAATCCCGATTGCCATCCTGAATTATTCCTATGGCTCCAACGAGTTCTACCCCAGCCAGGAGCATTATTATATGCTGAGTGTGATTGATACCGCAATGATCAGACACGATGTTTCTGATGCCAGAAAAGCTGGCGCCGATATCGTAATTGTATTCTATCATTATGGTCAGGAGATGTACAGCGGTGAAACTGGATCACAGGAAATCATTATCGAAAAAACCATTGGAGCCGGTGCTGATATTGTGATTGGTAGTCATCCGCATGTAATCGGAAAAGTTCGCTTTTTCAAAACATCCGGTGGCACGCTTGACTCTGGATTCATTGCCACGTCGATGGGAAATTTCTTCTCTAATCAGTACTGGAGATACACAGATGCGGGTATGATCCTTCAGGTCGAATTGACCAAAGATCCATCATCAGGGATCCGAATATCCGGCATCAGGTATCTGCCAACCTGGGTCTACCGGGGCACAAACCCAAAAATGAAGAAGCATATCGTCTATCCTGCGGAACTGGCTGCCACAGATACCACTCGTTTCTGGCTGGATCTCACCTCCCGGAAGATGGCAGAAGAAGCTTATACCGATACCCGCCTGATGCTTGATGGAACTGGGGCGCAGCTTTTAGGAGCGTCTGAATCTGCTGCTTACCGGATCCCTTTCAGTATCCCCTTCGACTCACTGATATGCCAGGTAACACTGTTGGAAGCCGACAGCAACTACCTTGAGGCTCTCCGTTTGATCGGGAGATATGAAGATCAGTATCCGGATTACAAGCATTCTATTGAAAAGGAGAGGGTATACCTTGATTTTAAATTGGGTAAAATTGATACAGTTCATCCAGAAAAATCTCTCCCCGACATAAAACCGGCTAAACTTCCGGATGGAAACACCCATGTTGTGTTATTGGGTTCAGGAAATCCCAATCCCGACCCACATCAATCGGGATGTTCCATTGCGATTGTTGTAAATGATGTTCCTTATATTGTCGATTTTGGGCCCGGATTGGTCAGACAGGCAGCTGCTCTTTCACCGAGGTATGGCGGACCTGTCAAGGGACTTGCAACGAAAAACATTAAGCACGCATTCCTTACCCATTTGCACTCAGATCATACCACCGGTTACCCCGACCTGATCCTCACTCCCTGGGTAATGGGACGGGATGAGCCTTTAGAGGTTTACGGACCCAAAGGGACAAAATCCCTGACGAAACATATTTTAAAAGCCTACAAGGACGATATCCGGTACCGGCTGGAAGGGGAGGAGCCTGCAAATGATATTGGCTGGCGGGTAAACAGCCATGAATTTTCGACAGAAGGAGTCATTTACAGGGATACGAATGTCACTGTGGAAGCCTTCCCTGTCGACCACGGTTCCTGGCCCAATGCGTGGGGATTCCGGTTTACTACACCGGATAAGGTGATTGTTATCTCCGGAGATACCCGCCCATGCGACAAAGTTGTCCAATATGCCACTGGCGCCGACATCCTTCTCCATGAAGTGTATTTCCTGAAAGGGTGGGAGCAGAAAACCCCTGAGTGGAAAACGTACCACCAGCATCACCACACGTCTACGGTTGAGGTAGGGGAGATCGCAGCCAAAGCCAGACCAAAATTGGTTATCCTTTACCATGTACTTGAATGGGGGGGCTCAGAAGCAGAGATGTTGGAAGAGGTGCATTCGGTCTATAATGGGGATGTGAAAGTGGGAAAAGACCTGGGAATATTTTAATTGCGATATTTTACCATTTGATATCTGACATATTGTCATAATTAGATGTATGGCAGGTTATTTGTGAAGAACTTGAAAACAAAATCAAACACTATGAAAACAAAAACTTCCCTCATTGGTTTCCTGATGCTCATTGCCAGTTCAGGTCTTTTCGCACAGGAAACTCCAGTATCGTACTTTTTTAGTACTACGGTTAATGCACCTTTTGATGAAACCACAGAACGAGTCAAAGAGCTTCTCAAAGAGAATGGATTTGGTGTGGTGACCGAACTTGACATGGATCAGAAAATTGAAGAAAAACTTGAAGGCGTTGACCTGAAACCATACAAATTACTGGGTGTTTGCAATCCAAAACTGGCTTATGACGCCATGCAGGCCGAAGAGAATATTGGCTTGTTCCTGCCATGTAAAATGATCATCAAAGAGATCGACGAAAATACCACTGAGGTTGTATCCGTGGATCCTTCTGTGATGATGAAGATGCTGGGGAACCCAGCGCTGATGCCAATTGGAGATCAGGTGACTGTGAAGCTGAAAGCTGTGATCGAAGCCCTCTCTCACTAAGCGCCAGGCTCTGTCCCATATCTGGCATCCGGCATCCGGTATCTCGAATCAAGTGTTCTTTTCTTGTATCTTTGGCTTAAAAAATCGCCATCGATGATCACCTATAATCGAATATTTGAAAACAACAGACGCTGGGTTGCCGAGAAAAAAGCAAGCGATGAAGAATTCTTCAAAAAGCTTGCGGCAGGCCAGAGTCCTGATTTTCTTTACATTGGCTGCAGCGACAGCCGGGTGACAGCCGAAGAGTTGATGGGGGTTCAGCCGGGAGAGCTTTTTGTGCACCGGAATATCGGGAATATAGTAAACAACAATGACCTCAACGTGATGAGTGTCATCAATTTCGCCGTTGATCATTTGAACGTAAAACACATCGTTGTTTGCGGCCACTCCGGCTGCGGAGGTGTGAAGGCTGCCATGGAGGCACGTGATCTTGGACTTCTGAATCCATGGCTCCGAAATATCAGGGATGTATACCGGCTTCACCGCAAGGAACTTAACGCTATTACTGACGAAGATCAACGCTTCATGCGGCTCGTTGAACTGAATGTGGAGGAGCAGTGCGTAAATGTCATCAAGACCGCTGCAGTTCAGAGAGCCTATCTGACCAAAGGATTTCCCCTGGTGCATGGTTGGGTTTTTCATGTTCATACAGGAGAACTGATTGACCTTGAAATCGATTTCCAGGAAAAATTGAGAGACATCCAGGAGATCTATAATCTGGGGGCTATAGAATAGCGAACAGCCAGAAGCGAAAAGCGTAAAGCGACCAGCGAGTGACTCTATGGGGATATTAAAGAAACTCGACCTCCGTGAAAAGACGGCATTTCGCCTGCACATGATCTATTCAGCTATTGAAGGGATTATTCTGGGTGTTCTGGCGCTGAATGAGTATGTTTTTATCCATAGTCTCAGGGGGTCCAATTACCAGCTTGCATTTTTATTTCAGTTCAGCACCATCCTTTTCGTTTTTCTGGTTTTTCTCAATGAATTCAGAAAGCGAATCCGGAATAAGAAAGTGATGTTGCGTGTCACCGGTTTAGTAACCCGTTTGCCGCTTGTGCTTTTAATCATCATCCCGCGAAGTGATGCTGCCATGAGTGGACACTCAGGCTGGCATTACCTGTTCCTCTTCGTGTTTCTGGTTTATTTCTCGGGTAACCTCATCATCTATCCGGCGATCAACGTATTGTTGAAGACCAATTTCAGGCATGATTATTTTGGGAAACTATACAGTTATGCCTCCTCCCTGAATAAAATTATCATGCTTATCGTCACATTTGGTTATGGACTATTGCTTGATGTCGATAATTTTGCTTTCACCTATGTCTTCCCCTTGATTGGTTTACTGGGTGTACTCTCCCTCTTTGTTTTGTCTGAAATGGATTATTCCAGGATTACCCAACAGACCGGCTCCCTCCCTTTTCTGGCTTCTGTAAAAAAATCCTGGATGAGCATGGTGACAATCCTTAAGATCAATAAGCCCTACCGCCACTTCGAGATAGGTTTTATGTTTTATGGTTTTTCATTTATGATCTCCGTAACCATCATTAATATCTTCTTTCAGGACCAATTACACCTGAATTACTCCAGTGTTGCCTTTTATAAGAATGCTTATAACATTCTTGCCATCCTCCTGCTCCCGTTTTTTGGGAGGCTTCTCAGCCGACTGGATCCCAGAAAGTTTGCCGCGATCACATTTGCAGCACTCTTTGGTTATATCCTGTTTCTTTTGTTAACAGAGTATGTGCCCTGGCATGTCGAAATTTTTGGTATCGAGATCTACTACATGCTGTTAATATCCTTCGGGTTTTACGGGATCTTCGCAGCCACGATGGCATTGATCTGGTATATCGGTTCGGCATATTTCTGCAAGCCTGAAGAAGCCGATGATTACCAGTCAATTCATTTATCACTTACGGGGGTTCGATCATCCTTTGCCCCACTGTTTGGAGTGTTTTTTTACGAATTAATTGGATTTACCGGCACTTTTCTGCTGACACTTCTTGTATTGCTCATTGCAATGGGAATCATGCGATGGTCGTACAACCGGGATGATCTTTTCAAGGGGAGATATTCAAATCCTAAGTAATCACAGAGCGATTCCAAAAATTATTGTTACTTTGCAGACATACATTTACCACACAGGTGGAGTACCAACAAGAGAATGGAGACTATGTTTATGGCAATTATGGTACGATCGATGAAAAATCTCTTCCTACTACTTTTACTGACTGTGATATCCCTGGTCTCTTCGGCCCAATCTTTAAGTTCTGGAGCCGATGAAGCCGGGAATGTACCACATGGATCAACCCAAAGCCCTTCGGTATGGAATCTCAATCCTGATGCCGGAAATCCCTGGATCCCGGTAGGCCCTTTCGGTGGAGATGTCGTCGGACTGACTGTCGACCCGCAAAACACGATGAACCTTTATGCTGCTGCCGGCTTGCCATTTGTCAGCAACAACGGTGGAGAAAGCTGGGAAATGCTGATTGCTCTTGCGGAGATCAGTTCAAACAATGTCAACTCCTTTGCTGCGCTGACCGATGGAACCATCTTCGGCACGGGATTTTATACTTTTGGCAAGGTATTTCGTTCAACCAATGGCGGAACAGCCTGGCATACACGGAACATTCCTGTGAATTCCAACGGTCTTTGTCTGTGTACAGACCCGAACGACTCTGCCACAATCTATGTGGGGTTGGCATCCAATATCTCTTCAACATCCAATAAAGTTGTTGTGAAATCATCAGATGCCGGAAACAACTGGGTTGCATTTGATCTTACCTCAGTGTTGCCAATTGGCTGGAATGTCGTTGATATCTGTGTGGATCCCGATGATAGCCAGACTATTTTTGCTGTGGCAAACAGCGGACTCAGTGATGCCAGAATCGTTGCAACGTTTGATGGTGGAGCTACCTGGGTGAACCGTTCCACCAATCTTCCATCCGGAATACCTTACAACGCAGTTGCTATTGCCGGTACAAAGGTTTTCGTTGCCGGCGGACAACTTTTTGGGAGCCAGTATATGGGTCTCTATCAGAGTGATGACTATGGCATCTCCTGGACAAACATCTCCGTGAACTTTCCCAACAAGGTAGCTAACGATATCCTCATCGATGAATCGGATGTAAACAATATGTATGTGGCAACCGAAGGCGATGGCATTTACTGCTCAACGGATGGTGGGATTAGTTGGAATTTTGATGCCACCGGAGCGGGAACGAGCGGTGCAGCCCGGTGTCTGGCAATGAACCCGGGGGATCCGGATCAGTTGTATGCAGGATTTTTAAGCCTTGCTCTATGTAGAAGCAGTGATGCCGGATTAACATGGGAATATGCCAACAATGGCGTTGCAACACTGCAGGTTGACGACATAGAAATCAATCCACTTGATCCCCAGGAAGTGTTGGTTGGTTTTGAAGCTGAAAACTCGGGAGGCTGTTACATGAGTTCAGACGGAGGTGCAACCTGGGATCTTGCCACTGATTTGCCCGGAACACGCTTCTCACAGGTAACTTTCGGATCCGACGGTGCCATGTATGCCTGGTCTAACGGGCCAACAACCGTTGCTCAGGAGGGATTGTACAGGTCGGTTGATGGAGGCAATACCTGGACCAATACCGGCCCTTTTATCGGAACCCTATTTGAAACGCAGATCTTTGCACTTACTGCCTCATCTGACGACCCTGATCTGCTTTTTATCGGTGGAAATAATTTCGGGGTGAACGGTTGGGCCCCCGTTATCTGGATGAGTTCCAACGGAGGCCAGGAGTGGATCAATACATACATCGGCTCACCTGATGATTATTACAGTATTAGATTCCTATTCATCGATCCGAACTCAAACGATCAGATTATTTATGCCGGGTATAAATCAGAGGTGCAGGGTGGATTTTTGAAAAGCACTGATGGAGGGTTGACCTGGTCCGAGATCGGAGCCACAATTCCGGTTACATACAAATGGGGAGGTGCCATTGTTAGCAGTCCGGATGATTCAGAGAAGATCCTGGCCGGGTGCGGTGGATACGGTAATGCAGGAACCATTTGTATTTCTCATGATGGAGGTGCCAGCTGGAGTATCACAAACCTTAATATGGGCTCATACTCCAAGGTGTCGGATATACTCTTCCATCCCCTTTATCCCCAGGTCGTTTATTGTGCATCCACACAAAATGCAGTACAGCTATCAACAAATGGTGGTTTGACGTGGACGATTGCAAATGAAGGGTTGGCTGCCAACAACATTACCGGATTTTCCAACCCTTTTATAAGTAGTTCAGTCTGGTACTGTTATGCAGCTACATACACAAATAGCGCTTTCATGGGAGAATTGTTTGATCCGACTCTTGGACTTTTCGACGGCAAAACTGACTTACAGCTAAGTATCTACCCGAACCCGTCGGATGGCCGAATCAGAATTATCACACCCAATGATGATGTGATTAAAAAGATCGAAATCGCTTCACTATCCGGTCATATTCTTTTTGATTGCACGCCTGGCATGGCTGAAGGGGATGAATTGGATATAAGGTCAGGGTTGCCTGCAGGAATGTATATCTTAAGGATTCAATTGAGGGATAAACTGGTTAATCAAAAGCTTATTATTCGATAGAATTTACTAACATTCTGTGTATAAGATATTTTTTGAAACCTTTGGTTAATCCCAAACGTATACTATATTTGTACCGGAGAAACCCTGACAAAATGAACCGATTTTTAACTAAAATCCTGGTTCTTCTTTCTTTAATCGTTGTATCTCTGCCACTTACGGGTCAGGATTATACCCCTATGGACCTATCAGAAGGGGCTACATGGTCGCACAATGAGTGTGGCTTCAAGCCCAATTGGGGAGCAGTATACAAACTTAAGATCATTGGAGATACACTAATTCACAACGAGACTTACAAGAAACTCTATTTTCAGGCCCGAAGGGGTGAGGGAGTTTGTTCCACGTGTAATTTTACCTTTAACCAGGATTCTTCAACGCTTTTCGCATTAATACGACAGAGTATTCCGAAGCGAAAAGTCTATTTTATTTGCCCTTCCATTTCCGATAAAGAGTGGCTTGGTTACGATTTCAATATTTCAAATATCGGCCAAACTGTTACTGGTTTCAGTCTGATACTCACTGTTCAGCCTGAAGGACCGATAGCTGGAATCTACGTATACCAGATGAGCGTAGATGCAATTGATTCCATTTGCGTGAATGGGGAGTATGTTCGCAGGTATTATTACGGACCCGGAAATGGTGGTAATATATACCACCTCGCCGAATATTGGCTTGAGGGGGTTGGGAGCACGCATGGTTTAATGGTGCAAGGGTTCGGTGGTCCCGACTGGATGCAAAGCCTCTATTGTTTTTCCAACAAGGAGGGCAGCGTCTATTATGATTACGATGCTATCCTTGGATGTATTGATAACACATCTCTTACGTGTGAGGAGGGATACGACTGCTCACCCTATACCTCCATTGATCCGGGAGATTCAGAATCTGTAGTCAATATCTATCCAAATCCGGCAACGGACAAAATTTTCATCGAATCGAAGTCTCTGTCAGGAACCCTTACGCTTACCCTCTTTAACATGATGGGACAAAAGAACCTGACCAAAATAGTCTCCGGCCCAAATGAGTTGGAATCAATTGATATCAATGAGTTAGCCCCTGGTTTTTACTATCTCCTTATTGAGACCAACGGATTCATGGCAGGCAGGAAGATTCTTAAGGAATAGCCCGTCCCTTAGCATGTTTGCCTTGAGGAACTGCGGCATTATTAAATCAACACTTTTCATACCTTTGCCTGAAGAAGCTGATTTGCATGTATCAACCATCAAAAAAGCAGGAACTTCATTGCTGCAGTTGCTCAATGAAATCACCTTTGTTCCGTTACCTGAACCCAGAGGAACTGGATCTGGTTAACCGGTCGCGGCGCAGAGTTTATTTTAAATCGGGTGAGATCATTGTGAAACAGGGGGCGCCTATGTCGCATGTGATCAGCTTTACCTCGGGAGTTGCCAAAGTCTATATCCAGGGATCCGGAAACCGCAACCTTATCCTTCAGTTTATCAAACCAACTCAGTTTCTTGGAGGTCCAGGCATCTACATGGACAATATCCATTACTTTTCAGTATCGGCTATCACGGAATCTTCCGTTTGTTTTATTGAAATCAATGTTTTTAAGCAGATAATCAGGGAAAATGTTGACTTTGCCGAAGCATTCATGAAAGAGTTGAGCAGGAACGGAATCTTTAACTATGAACGCTTTATCAGTCTTACACATAAAAATATGCCCGGTCGGATCGCAGACGGACTGTTGTATCTGCATCACGAAATCTTCAATGAACACAATTTCCACATTGAAATCCCCCGGCAGGACCTGGCTGATTTTACCGGCATGTCGAAAGACAGTGTGATCAGAACCCTGAAAGAGTTGTCAGATGACAAGACAATAGAATTGCAGAACAACACGATTATCATCACAGATATCGCGAAACTTGAGCGCATTAGCGACCTCTCCTGATAATCAGGTTCTCCTTCGACATTTATCGCAATATTTACGATTTATATCGTCCTGATTACGTATTATCCTTTCTTTTTTCTTAGCATTTCACATATATAAAAGGATAATTTTGTTGGTACTAACCCAACCTGAAATTGTTATGAAAAGAACCTTCTGTACATTGATTCTCACCATTTTTATTGGTTTGGGAACTCTCATGGCTCAATCGCAGTCCAATACGGTAATCCAGTTTCAGACACTGGGGAACTGTGCCATATGTAAAATCAGGATCGAGGCCAAGTTAGCTCGTACCGAAGGAGTGGTTGCGGCTGACTGGGACTACAACAATGACGTTACTACGATAGAGTACGATGAATCAGTGACCGATGCATTTCAGATCATGCACGCGATTGCCGACACCGGTCATGATACCGAATGGTACGCTGCCCCAGACAGTATGTATGCATTGTTAATCGGTTCTTGCTGTGAATATGAGAGAACAATTAACTATTCAAATGTTCAGATAGGCTATCTCAGCCTGATGGGTCTTTGGGTCTTTCCTGTTGGAGTCGATGAGTCTCTGGATGTCGGGGAAACTAGAATCTACCCAACTATCGGGGCTGGCATGATGACAGTTGATTTGGGAAATAGCCTGTTCGCCGGGGATGCGATTCTCACCGTCTATTCCATGGACGGAAGGCAAGCTTATCGGTGCACCTTTTCAGGAAAATCAAGAGCTCGTGTGGATTTGACCTCCCTTTCAAAGGGTCAGTACCTGGCTGTTATTTCTTCGGGCAGTGAAATTTTATCAACATCGAGACTTATCCTAACAAACTAATCAATGAAATATCCATCCAAACGCCGTTTATGCCAACCCTAAATGATACTAATGGATATTCCATCTGACCATTAAAATCAAAATTATAAACAGATGAAACAGAATGTAATTGCGATTATCTTGTTGCTGGTGATAGTTTCATTAGCAGGATGCAGCAAAAAAAGCAACCCGGCACCTGATGCTAATACAACATTCCCTCAGTTTATTAGCTTAACTGCAGACAAAGACAGCATCCAGGTTGGTGGCGCCGATCCTGCCATCCTCACCTGCATGGCATCCGGAGGTAACATAAGCTATACCTGGGAAGTAGACCTTGGTGATATTTTTCCACTGAATGAAGAGGGATCTCAGGTTCGCTTTACCGGTTCAGAATGTTGCCTTGGTGAGAAGTATATCAAATGCACAATTGCAAATGATAAAGGCAGCATAATGGATACTGTGATGGTCTTTATTTTTATACCCTAGTACCTTGTTTCCCGTCCGTCTCTTTTTCCTTTCCCTTATCGGGACTTTTTCCCTGATTTCTTCACAATTATCGGCGCAATGTTGTGCCGCCGGTAATCCAATTTCAGCAGATGGTTCACCGGGGGGGAGCAGTAAAAGGATGTTTGAGGTGTCACTGCTTTACCAGCACAGTTATTCCAGTATCTACTACGAAGGCCACCAAAAGTCAGACTACAAATACATCGATTACTCCTATTTCGATTTCTCATCCTTACGGGTCTCTTATGGGATTACAAACAGGTTAAAAATGCGGGCAGAAATAGGTTTTTTTTTCAGCAAGGCCCAGACATTTGATTTCGGTTATGACCGGGCGGCAAATGGATTCGGTGACCTTATCCTGGGAGTACAATATGATGTTTATCAAAACATCCCTCTTGCAATCGATATTTTTCCTTCGTTTGATTTCACTATCCCGGTAGGGAAGTTTGACCAGATGAACGGACCAGTTGTGCTTCCCATTGATATCCAACCGTCGTCCGGTAGTTTTAAATACAATGCCGGATTGCTGTTCTCTAAGCGATTCCTGGCAGGAAAGGTAGCACTTTTTGTCAGTGGCAATGCCGAATTTTCTCAACGGATCAACACCGAAAGAACCAATTATAAATACGGAAATCTGTACAATGCTTCCATCTATGGCGCCTATACTTTTTTTAAGCATCTTACTACTGCCATCCAATTGCGTCTTATGGTTCGCGACCGTGCTTCTGATGCCAACAAAGAGAAGGTCAATGCAACAGGAGGAACCTATCTATTTCTCACACCCCAGGTACGGTATACATTTTTCAAGTATTGGAGCCTCGGATTCCTGTTTGAACTCCCCATCTACAAATATGTTAATGGGACACAGCTGACAAACGATTATGCATTCTCATTCAGGTTCTCACGAACCATCAACTTCAACAAGAAGAAACCGGCACTGTTCGAAGAACCGACTAAGTAAGTTTGCAGAAGATCTTACTTCTCCCGTCTGATCGAAATTACTCCTGATTCAATGGAATAATTCCCGCTTTCGCTGATTTTGTTTTGATCGGGAAGGGACCGCGGTTACCTTTGCTTTCGCATATCCAAAAAAACATACTGATCATGAAAGCAATTGTGAAATCCGCTTCTATCCTGATGTTCTCCTTCCTGTTTTGTATCACACTATCAGGACAGACACTCTCGTTTAAAATTGTCGATACCAACCAGGATAAATGCTACGACACCTTAAACGAGATAACCCCACCTTTACCGGGAGCAATATTTTATGGTCAGGATGCCCAATTTGACGGATACCAGCCATCCTATCAGGATAATGGTGACGGGACAGTTACTGACCTGGTTACCGGACTGATGTGGCAACAACGACTCTTTGATGCGAAACTAACTTTCACTGAAGCAGTCGCCGGGGCTGATACATTTAGTTTGGCCGGTTATGATGACTGGCGGCTTCCAACGATCAAAGAGCTTTACTCCCTGATCCTTTTTAGCGGAACCGATCCGAGCGGATCCAATCCTGTGAATCTATTACCCTTCCTTGATACGAACTACTTTGAATTCAGGTACGGTGACACCCTCAACGGCGAACGTCTCATTGATGCACAATATGCCTCTTCAACCGAATACGTCGGAGGTACAATGGGGGGGGATCATACCGATTTCGGCGTCAATTTTGCCGATGGCCGGATCAAAGGCTACGGCACGGGTCCTTTGCCCGGCCAAACAGGGGATAAAACCTTTGAAGTTCGCTATGTAAGGGGGAATACCCAGTACGGAACCAATGCATTTACCGACAATGGCGACGGAACAATAGGTGATGCAGCCACCGGGTTGATCTGGGATAAAAACGACAGTGGAGAAGGATTGAACTGGGAAGAGGCCCTGTCCAGGGTGCAGCAAAAAAATGCGGAGATGTACCTGGGATACAACGATTGGAGATTACCAAACGTCAAAGAACTCCAGAGCATTGTTGATTATACAAGGAGTCCCCAGACCACCAGTTCGGCTGCCCTTGATCCCCTCTTCAATTGCTCGGTAATCATCGATGAGGGTGGAGGCAACAACTACCCCTTCTGCTGGACGGGTACCACCCATGCATCCTCCAACGGCATGGGCGGATTTGGCGCCTATGTGTGTTTTGGTGAAGCACTTGGATGGATGGAGATACCTCCCATGTCGGGAAACTACATCCTGTTGGATGTGCATGGTGCCGGAGCTCAGAGGAGTGACCCGAAAAGCGGCGATCCGGCAAACTATCCGCATGGCAATGGCCCTCAGGGAGATGTTGTTAGGATATTCAACTATGTAAGATTGGTACGAACCGATTCATCGGTAGGGATAACCGAAAGCGGAATTCAGGAAAACATTTTGAAAATCTATCCGAATCCGGTGAAAGATAATCTGACAATCAACTTTACGGATGAATTTCCAAACGAGGTTACAATTAAAATAATCAACACAAGAGGGCAGGTGGTTCTCCAAAAGAACATTCTGATCTCTTCCAATTGTTCGTTTGATGTCAGCAGTCTTCCAACAGGGATGTACCTGGTGACATTCCAAACGAACACCAATCAACTGATCGGCAATTTTTTTAAACTGTAGAAACCATCTATTCAATACTATTATCCTATGAAAAAAGGAATCTTAACCGTTTTTATTTTGATGGTGATATATGTGACTTCATCCTCTCAAAATTTTTACGACATCAATACCATCAATACTATCGAAATCAGTTTCACGCAATCAAACTGGGATTATCTGCTTGACAGCCTTGTGGCAAACGGAGAAGAAGAAAGGCTTCTGGGCACTGTATCAATCAATGGACAATTTTTCGATAGCGTTGGAGTCCGGTATAAAGGAAACAGTTCATACAATCCAAACCAGGTTAAAAACCCACTGAACATCAAACTTGATTATGTTATTGATGACCAGTTAATTGAGGGGTACGGAACCCTGAAATTAGCCAATGGGTTTAAAGATCCAACCTTCATCCGTGAAACCATGAGCTATGAGATTGCCCGGAAATATATACCAGCTGGTCTGTCAAATTATTCCAAAGTATACATTAACAATACCTATCTCGGGCTTTATACCAGTGACCAGGATGTGGATAAGTTGTTTATGCGTTCGCATTTTGGCAGCGATGAAAACGCGCGGATCAAAGGGGAGTTGGCTGATAACCTTCCACCAGGTTCCATGGGCGGCGTTTGGCAATATATCGGCACCGATTCGAACGACTATATGGTTCTGTATTCCCTGGAATCTGATTTTGGTTGGCAGGAACTGATCAGGTTCCTCGATACAGTAAATAATTTCAGCACCTATGTTGACGAGATTTTAAACATTGATCGCCACTTGTGGTTCCTAGCTTTCCAAAACCTGTTGGTCAATCTTGACGGGCCAATCAACAATCCTCAGAACTACTACCTTTATCAGGATGACAACGGCAGGTTTAACCCTATCCCCTGGGATCTTAATGAGAGTTTTGGTGTTTTCACTGTGCTTCAGAATGGTGGCCCTCAAAATACAACCCAGTTACAACATCTCGATCCATTCTTAAATCTCAATAGCAGTGACTTTCCCATTATCAGCAAAATCCTGAATAAGGATACTTACCGGAAAATGTATGTAGCTCATATGAGAACCATGCTGGAAGATAACTTTGAAAATGGATGGTATAATACCCGGGCTCTGGAGATCCAGTTGGTCATTGATGCCGAAGTGCAGGGTGATCCCAATAAATTCTTTACTTATGCTAATTTTATTGCCAATGTCAACAATTCTATTGGGATGGGACCGAATTCAATCATCGGGATCACCCAATTGATGGAGGCAAGGATCACTTATCTTAATTCGCTGCCGGATTTTCAGTATGCCGCTCCCGAAATAACCAATGTGGTTCATTCGCCTGAACAGGTATCTCCAAATTCAGAAGTCTGGTTTACCGCTGAAGTTGATAATGCAACATCTGTGTTCTTAGCTAGTAGAAATAATGATTATGGTTTGTTTGAAAAAATCAGTATGTATGATGACGGAAATCATCATGATGGTCAGGCCGGAGATGGCATCTATGGGGTTTCATTGGTTGTTGGCGCCACTGATCTTCATTATTATGTGTATGCTGAAAATCTGGAAGCTGTGACATTTTCGCCTGCAAGGGCCGAATATGAGTTTTACCGGATCAGCATCACGGGCGATTTGGTAATCAATGAGTTCATGGCCGATAACGAGAGCACCGTCACCGATCAGGATGGAGAATACGATGATTGGATCGAGTTGTACAACAACGGCACGGAAGATATCAGCCTGGGCGGGTATTTTTTGTCGGATGATGCCGCTGAACCTGATCAATGGATGTTCCCTGATACAACCCTTGCACCTGAAAACTTCCTGATTGTATGGGCTGATGATGATGGCAGCCAGGAAGGGTTGCATGCCAATTTTAAACTATCGGCTTCAGGAGAGATGATTGTTTTATCCGATGGCAACTTATTGGTACTGGATGAAGTCTCTTTCGGACAACAGAGGGTCGACACAAGCACGGGTCGTTACCCGAATGGCACCGGTGAATTTATTGAAATGCTTCCATCTTTTAGCGCTACCAACCTTCCCGGAATCCTGGCAATCGATACTCCCCAGTCTGAAATCGCGCATTCAATTACACTCCTTCAGAACTATCCCAACCCCTTCAGAGATCAAACAATTATTGATTTCAGGCTTGAGCAGGCCGGGGAAGTGACTCTGAACGTGTTTAATATCTATGGGTTGCTTGTTGAAACACTGGTATCGAAGCAGCTCATGGCAGGAGATTATAGCTATTCATTTCAAGCCGGAGATTTGCCTTCAGGGATTTATTTTTATTCCATTCAGGTACAAAACCGGGTTCAGGTGAAGAAAATGGTCATTCAAAAATAAACGATACATTTGATTATGTCAATGAAGGATAATCCCATGCCATCATACACGAAAGCCAGGATGAGTTCCTACGAGGTTCTTCTAATCTCCGTAGTGTGGATTGTTTTGATCGCTGCGCCCTTCCTGTTTGGAGATGCAGCTGATAATGGCAGTTGGAGTTCTATCACTAGACCATTTGAAACTCTTGCCCCCCTTGCAGCCGTGTTCCTTATAAACAGGTTTCTGCTGGTTCCGTTTATTCTTTTCAGAAGGGGAAAACCCAATTATATAGTGTATATCCTGTCTGCATGTGGACTGATCGCGGTGATAACGGTCGCCTCTTTTCTTTTTGCCAACCCTGGCCCGGGAAAGCAACAGATTCCTCATCCTTTTTCCTCACGACAACCACAACTATCACCACCACCACCACAGTCACCACAGTCACAACAATTATCACCACCACCTCCTCCTCCAGCACAACCAAAAGATCCGGGGCAGTTTCCTCCCTATATGAATATTCTCATCTTTTCAATCCTGCTGGTTGGATTTGATACAGGATTGCGGATGTCAGTAAGACTTGCGGGAAGTGAACAGGAAAAAGCGGAGCTGGAAAAGGAGAATATGGAGACCCAGCTCACGATCCTGAAAAACCAGGTAAGTCCTCACTTTTTTATGAACACGCTGAACAACATTCATGCACTGATCGATATCAATACCACAGAAGCGAAAGAAGCAGTGATCCGTCTGTCAAACATGATGCGTTACCTTCTCTATGAAACGGACTCAGGAACAACCTCCTTGAGCAAGGAGCTGGAATTTGTGAAAAGTTACATTGATCTGATGAAGCTTCGGTATACCGATTCTGTTGTGATCAGTCTCAATCTTCCTGAGCGCATTCCCGACCGGCAAATTCCACCGCTCCTGTTTACCGCTTTTCTGGAAAACGCATTTAAGTATGGCATCAGCTATAAGAAAAAATCATATGTATACATCGACATCATAGTGGACGACCAGAGGCTTTTGCTGGTGGTAAAAAACAGCATTGCCGGCGAAACGAAGGAGGATACCCCATCAGGGTTAGGGATAGAGAATACCCGCAAACGGCTGGACCTTCTATTTGGAGGTAATTATCATCTTGATATTATGAATGACGGGTCTGAATTCAATGTTGCCTTATCTTTGCCTGTATGATCCGCTGCCTGGCTATCGATGATGAACCCCTTGCCCTGAAACAAATCATGGCATATATTGAGAAAACCCCGTTTCTGGAACTTGTGAACGGTTGCGAGAGTGCATACCGGGCAATGGAGATATTGAAAGATGAAGCGATCGCCCTTATGTTTGTGGATATCCATATGCCCGATCTGAGCGGAATGGAATTTGTGAAATCGCTGGATCAGCCGATTCAGGTTATTTTTACCACTGCTTTCAGTCAATACGCTGTTGAAGGTTTTCAGGTCAATGCCCTCGATTATTTGCTGAAACCTATTGATTATGCGGCATTTTTGAAATCTGCCAACAAAGCCAGAACCTGGTTCGAGCCTCACCACCAGGCCCCTGCTCAGTTATCGGGCAAGTGGGATTTTCTGTTCATCAAATCGGAATACAAGATCGTCAGGATTGCGTTTGCAGATATCAAATATGTTGAGGGCAAAGGCGAGTACGTTCGGATCCATCTGGATAAAGAGAAGCCTTTAATGTCTCTCCTGAGCATGAAATCCGTGGAAGAGCAACTTCCGAGTGAACGATTCATGCGGGTTCATCGGTCCTATATTGTAAACCTGGATAAAATCACAACCATTGAGCGTAACCGGATCATTTTCGATGTAACCACCTATATTCCGGTAAGTGAACAGTACAAGGATAAATTTCAGGATTTTATCTCAAAGAATTTTCTGAAGTAAGTTTCGCTACCTCGCTACTTCGCTATTTATCAGCCTCTCCACGATCCCCCGATCCCCATCCAGCAGCACAAATTCTCCGTCTCTGAGGTTACTCCTGGCTCCTTTTACTCCAACAATTGCCGGAATGCCGTATTCCCTGGCAACCACGGCCCCATGAGAAAGAGGGCTTCCGATTTCTGTAACAAGACCTGAAATGATACTGAAATAAGGGGTCCAGCCAATATCCGTAAAGGAGGCTACCATGATCTCTCCCCGCTCAAGTTTGTCGGCATCTTCAAGGGTATGAATGATGCGGACACGGGCCTTGACTTTCCCGCTGCTAACAGGAGTACCATGAAGCTGGCCCTCTTTGATCTCAATTGTTTCCGGATGTTCGATGGGTTCGGGGATCCCAAAACATACTTCATCGAACTGCAGGTTGTCGGTTTCAGGCAACAGTGCCCGGCGCCGGTTGGCCTTCTCGAGCAGCGACCTGTCTCCTGTTTCTATCAACTCCCCGATCTCTTCATGGGTCAGAAAATAGATTTGATCGGTATCATCTAATAGTTCGATCCGTGACGCCAGGGCCCTGTATCCCTTCCTCAGCTCATTTACCATTTTGATAGAGAGCGCTTTTGAAATCTCCCTGCGTGCTACCGCGGTGCGGGCAGTAGGAAGTAAAATCCTGAAAATAAAACGTTTGTGAAGTGGAAGTTTTTTTAACGTATTTCGGATCTCCTGTTTTACATCGATGTGTCGGTGCTCAAGATCGCCGAACCTGACTTTGGTTTGTAGCAACTGGACGAGATGCTCCTGGTTCTCCTCCCACGGCTTCTCCCGCAGTTCGCTCTCGCGCACGCAACGGTGGCCATGGCGCCTGATAAAATCCTGGTAGATTTCCCTGATCTCAGCTGGTGATTCGTGCTGGATTAATAGAATCGCCTCTTCCGGCGTAACAGAAATAAATTTGTTTGCGAAATCCTGGTGGTTCCTGATCTGTTGCGAAAAGGATTCCAGTGATTTAACTGCATTGGCACTTTCAACATCAGGGATATCGGAGAGAAGGATCGTTGCGATGTGATGGTCATTTGCATCGGGGAGCCGTTTGTCGTTAGTCATGATACCCATGAAAGCGGAATAGAGACTCCCAGATTGTCCGGATGTGATGAGATGGTGCCCAAAACCAACACTTACATCCCTCTTGCCTCTACCCAGGGATTCCCACAATTCTCTGACAGGTAGAGTTGTATCGATCCTGAAGCCTGCCGCAAGTTTCCTGAGTTTATTAAGGTAACTGTTGGCTCGAATTACTGTGGCAGACTGTTTCGCAAAATTGAATACCCGTTTTGGCAAGGGAGCCTTTCGGCGCTCCCTGATCTCCGGATTAACCTTCACGCTGAGCGCCGACTGAATATTTTCCGACTTGTTCAACCAGATATTCTCGGCGTACTCCATCATATGTGTCAGGTTCACAAACAGCCGGTTGTAGAACATCTGGATATAGTGGTAATCCTTGCGGTTATTTAAGTTAAAGGCACCGCCTTTGTCGGCCAATACGCACATGCCAAAGTCGATGGTATCCACAACTACCGAGTAGGTGAGGGGAGTGGTAACACCGGGCATCATCTCACCAATATTTCCTAAAGTCCAGATGTCGTTACTGAAACCCTTCACCGTATCCAGTTCGTTGTAATGAATGTGATCGAGGGTTGTAACAGGCCGGGCCTGAAGCCAGAACAACGAGCCCGATTCGTCGATAGCCCACTCCAGGTCCATGGGCTTGCAGAAATGCGCTTCAGCTGCTTGTGCTCCTTTCATCAATTCTCTGAGCTGCCGGGAAGTAAGCAGGTGTCCGTTGGATCTGATCACATTCTCCAGGTCTGAACCACTTTTAAACAATTCGTAATGATGCGCATCTTTTTTTCCGGAAACAAGGTCTTCTCCCAGTCCTGAAACTGCATTGATGATCACCTTGTCGCGACGGTTCGTAACCGGATCGGCTGTGAAAATCACACCGGCATAGGCCGCTGGCACCATATTCTGAACAATTACAGAAATTCGCAGATCGGCATCTGCAATAAGACGTTGTGAGTACTGTCTCACCCGTTCGGAGGAGGCGGCTTTGATGCAATTACGAATGGCTTCCAGGATGTTTTCCTTGCCCTGAACGTTAAGAAACGATTCAAACTGTCCCGCAAATGAAGCGTCACGCCCATCTTCACTGACAGCCGACGAGCGAACCGCCTTTGGCCCTTCACCAAGGGCATCGATGTAATTATGCAGAAGATTCTTATCCAGATTATCCGGATCCGGATGAACGATAACAAAGGTATCAGGCACAGGCAGTCCCAACTCTATGAGCTGCTTCAGGCCGCTGGCCTTTCCGCCAACCGGCTCGTCGCTTATATCTGTGAGATTGAAAATATTAGGCGATATGTTCTTTTTCAATGTCTCTTGATTTTGTTTTTCGCTTCTCGCTACCTAAATGCCGTAAGCTTTCATAGTCCCACACTCCCACACTCTCATACCTTGTACCTGTCTGCGTGAAAACCGAACTCCACCATTCCCAATCCATCAATCCCATCAAACTTGTATGTGCCAATGCCTTCACGCATGTGGTACTTCCCGTCGTGCAGGTAAGGGAATTCGCCCTTGCGCCAGAACTCAAGTTTGTGATGCTTTCCGCTCCTGGTATAGATATCAATGAAGCCATGGTTGGGGAGGAGTTGTACTTTGGAGATAGTCTCCAGATCGGTGCATTCAGTGATCGCATCGGCAATGCCATCTGGTCCGAAAACAAATCCGGCAGTAAGCCTTCCAAGAAACTGCCATTTGATGGTGGTAACAGTCCAGCGATAGCCGTTGTCGGCAACCCCGGTGATCCAGTAATGACGATCCCAGGTGAGCCAGGTACGGGACCCGAACGAGTGGTCGCGGGAGGCAATCATGTCAAGTTCATGTGCCGTTCCATCAAGGGTGATAGTCCCGGTAAACCTTCCCGTTTGCTCGTAATGAACCTGGTGGGTGTCTTTCATGTGATGAAAGAACTCCTTTGTCCACTTCTCTTTGGAAATAGCTCTTGCGATCATCCGCTGATCCGAACTTTTAGCGAAATCGTAAATCGGGTGTTCGCCGGTAAACAATAAGTCGATAATGCAGTCGTGAGGCTTGCCTAACTCATCAATGACCTTCCCGGTATAGGAAACCCGCCAGACCCTGCCAATCTCTATCGGATCGTATTTTAGCGTCCCTTGCTGGAATCCATCACCATCGGGTCCCGGATCTTCCCGGATGCCAAAAAAGCCAAGCCCTTTAAGGTAAAAGTCCAGCCAGTATTCATGCGGACGGGTTGTCCAGCGAAATGCCATCCGGGTAATAAAGGCATTGCCCTTCTTGTCGCCCCCATAAAAATAGGAGCTGTCGTTGGGGAATGGTTCGTTGGGGTTAACATGTTTTTGCTCAAGAATTTCGACGGGAAGTTGATTGCTTTTTGTACGTTTCACCATCTGGCGGGCAATCCAGTATTTGATCATAAGGTTAAGTTTGGTGGCGCAAACTTAGAAAAATTGTGCAACATTGACAATCTAGCGCAGTATTTGGAGCTTTCCTTTTTCATGTTTTCATTTTGCATGGAAATAAAGCGTAATTTTGCAAATCCTTTCAATAACATATATAAATATATTAAATGCAAAGTATTCGGAATATTGCCATCATTGCACATGTCGACCATGGCAAAACAACGTTGGTTGACAGGATGTTACATCAAACACACCTCTTCCGTGAGAATCAGGAAGTGAGGGATCTGATCCTTGATTCGAATGATCTGGAACGCGAAAGGGGAATTACAATTCTGTCAAAGAATGTTTCAGTTCGCTATAAAGATGTAAAAATCAATATAATAGATACTCCAGGTCACGCTGACTTCGGGGGTGAAGTGGAGCGGGTTCTCAACATGGCTGATGGTGTCCTTATTTTGGTTGATGCGTTTGAAGGACCAATGCCTCAAACCCGGTTTGTGTTGCAAAAGGCGCTTGAACTTGGGAAGAAACCCATTGTAGTTATCAACAAGGTGGATAAACCCAATTGCTCACCCGACGAGGTGCATGAAGCTATGTTTGAGTTGATGTTCAGTTTGGATGCAACAGAAGACCAACTGAATTTTCCTACCGTTTATGGCTCCTCTAAACAAGGATGGATGTCGGATGACTGGCGGAACCCAACGACGGATATTCATTACCTTCTGGATACCATCCTGGAGTATATTCCTGAACCACCCCGGAGCGAGGGAGCCCTTCAGTTGCAGATCAGTTCACTTGACTATTCATCTTATGTGGGACGGATTGCAGTGGGGCGGATCACCAGCGGCTCGGCAAAAGCAGGTATGCAGGTTTCACTGGTCAAGGGGGATGGCAGGATTATCAAATCGGTGATCAAGGAACTCTACCTTTTTGAAGGTCTGGGAAAAGAGAAGGTAAAAAGGGAAGTGGGAGCAGGTGAGATTTGCGCTGTTTTGGGTCCCGAAAATTTCGATATCGGAGATACCATCGCCGATTCGTTGAATCCAGTCGCACTGAAGCCGATTACAGTCGATGAACCTACCATGAGTATGGTCTTTACAATCAATAATTCGCCATTTGCTGGAAAAGACGGTACGTTCGTAACATCACGGCATATCCGTGAACGCTTGTTCAAGGAGACTGAGAAAAATCTTGCATTGCGGGTGGAAGAGACTGAGGCAGCTGAGAAATTTTTAGTTTTTGGACGTGGGATACTCCATCTTGCTATTCTCGTTGAGACCATGCGGCGTGAAGGTTATGAATTTCAGCTTGGTCAGCCACAGGTGCTTACAAAGTTGATCAATGGAACATTGATGGAGCCGATTGAGAACCTCACGATTCAGGTGCCCGAGCATTTTTCAGGTAAAGTAATAGAGTTGGTAACACGCCGACGCGGAGAGATCGTCAACATTGAGAACAAGCGCGACAGGGTTGTCATTGATTTTACGATCCCTGCCCGTGGATTGATCGGACTGCGTAATCCAATTCTCACATCCACCGAAGGAGAAGCCATTATGGCTCACCGGTTTAAAGGTTATGAGGCATGGAGAGGGGATATGGTGAATCGTGTCAACGGCTCCCTGATCGCTATGGAGACAGGTATGGCTATCACTTATTCAATTGATAAACTTCAGGATCGCGGTAAGTTTTTTATTGCACCCAATGACCCAATCTATGCCGGAATGGTTGTTGGAGAAAACACCCGTGGCGATGATATGCTGATCAATCTTACCAAAACAAAGAAACTTTCGAATGTACGTGCTTCAGGATCAGATGACAAAGCTGTCATCATACCGGCAATCAAATTCAGTCTTGAAGAGGCAATGGAATATATTCAGGGAGATGAATATGTTGAGGTAACTCCCAAAACGATCAGGATAAGGAAAATTATCCTTGACGAGAATGAACGAAAACGGAGTAAGAAGGTGAGTTAATCCTTCTGATCAGCAATCCAGGCTAACATCAGTCCATGATCAGAAAATCACTATATTTTGGAATCTGAGGGAGTGCAGTTTCTGACAGGTAAATCTCTTCCCTGTCAAAAAAGTTTCTGCACCAGCCAATGAAATGATCCACATCTTCAGACCCTCCTTCGATACCGATCAACAGGGATTCCAGGTCAAGGGATTTGATGTAACCGGTAAGCTGATGGTTGCGGGCCTGACGGAAAGCCTCGAACCGGAGGGGGCGCTCCGGATCTGCAATGCCCTCGATTCGGATCATTACCTGCTGATACTTCTCTTTTGCAATCACTGTTTCAGGATTTTGGCCGTGTAATTTTCTTCCCGAGTCTGGATATGGATAAAATAGAGTCCGGAAGGGACCGTGCTCAGATCAAAGGATTGGCCCCCTTTTTGCATCCCACCTAGGATTTGATCCAGGATGGTTTTTCCGTAAATATCATATAGGGTAATGTTCAGAACATCTCCCGTCAGATGGCGGGTGTCGACAGAAACCTTATTCTGGCATGGATTGGGATAGCACAACAGCCTGTGAAGATTTTTTTTCTCCCGGATGCCAGGATTCATGTCCCCCAACGTTCTTTTCCAAAGGGAACGGTTGGTACCGGCATACACATGACTCCCATCACAGAATATATCCCATATGAAGGTAAACTCAGGCAGGTTGTCGCTCCGGTCGTGCCACTCCAGAGAGGAACTCCTGGCTACATAAAAATTCCGGGGGTATGCCGAGGCGAAGAGGAGGTCATGATAGGTTTCCAGGTTGATGGTGTTGGATGCCGACAATCCGGTATTCTCCGGCGTCCATTGTTCGTATGGTGGTCTGAGCGCCCGGATCCCGTCGAAAGCGCCGGCTACGATCATAGAATCGTGAATGGTTATCGTCGAGACAAAATCTGTCCCTAAGCCATTGGTAGTGAAGGGAACCCAGGTGGAATCCGCCACACTAAATGTGGATACTCCCTTGTAAGGCTGACAAATGAAATTCCGTGGATAATCTGCGGTCAACTCCGTGATTCCGATTCCGCCCAGACCGTTGTTCATGGGATGCCAAACCGTATCCTGCAGGAAATAGATGCTCCAGATTCCGGTACTTTTTGCCATGACCATGTGAAAGTTTGTGTTCGGATAACTGATCCCGACACAGGGATTCGGGTCGTGCATGTTGTACGAAAAGTTGTGCCAGTGATCCTCATGGTCCAGGTAATACATGAAGCCACCGGTGCAGACCACGATAAAGAAGTCAGCCTCGGTAATGTAGGAGATATCCATGGAGGGCAGCCCGTTGCTCATCCGTTCGAACCCCCCGGTGATCTTGCTCCTGTATACGCCTGCTCCGCGGGTGCCCACATATAGGGTACTTCCGTAATCGACGATGGAACGCACATCTGCCTCGGTGAGTTGTGGTTCAAGGAAATCCCAGGTGGCCAGGCCGGAGGATGCATAGATTCCCCCTCCATCACTGCCCAGGAAGGTTCTGTCTCCATGTTTTAAAATAGTTAGTGGGGTGGAGAGAGCTCCGTATGCCGGAAAAGCCTGGTGCCACGTGATGGCAGTATCCATTGAATAATAAATGGTATGATCTGCTGCCAGGGCAAGAAAACCGGTCGAATCACCGCTGTAACCCGCTGAACACACCTGGAGGATTTTTTTATTGGGTGAACCTGGATTCGGTTCCCATGTATAGGCCGTATTTTGCCTGAAAATTCCCTGATTGGTTCCTACCACTCTATACCCATCCTGAAAGATTATAGAATTTGCCGGCTGATCAGACGGAAGATGGAGTGAAATCCCCCAGTCGGCAAACATGGCCGATGTCATGTGATACCACGAATCACCTTCGATCAGAGCATAATAACTGTAATGGGAAGTTCCTGTAATCAGGTGGCCCTGAGCGATATCGATGACATTGGTTGATGGGAGAAAGGTATTCCATTCTGTCCATGTATAGGATGCCGGATCAAAGACAAACAAACCGTGGTGTTTAACGGTTGCAACCAGGTAAGGGATTTCATCATCGATAAATACATCCAGCGCGATGATGAAATTGTAGGGAAGATTGAGCGTAAGGTCCTTTAACCCTGGCTGGGTCAGGCCTGTGATGTAAACGCCGGTAGAAGTCCCTACAATCAACGAGTCGTGGTACAAGGCAAGGGCGCTGATCTCAGGGTTCGGGGTGACCACAAAAGATTCCCAGCCAGGGTCCGGGTCGTTGATCCGGCAGACGCTCACCCCGAGCATCGTTCCGGCAAACAGCAACGAGTCATTGGAGGCCATGGACAAGACTACGCCTCCATAGAGTCCGTCAACTTGTTCCCATTGACCACGAGCGTTTA